>ERZ650309.20-NODE-20-length-95957-cov-6.735887_pt1 | contig 95957 bp, 80 predicted proteins | sample MGYA00376245_ERZ650309 | MGnify/ENA primary metagenome ERZ650309 (study PRJEB26733, sample SAMN07839294) | wastewater metagenome | biome: urban; feature: wastewater treatment plant; material: waste water | place: USA: North Carolina | collected 2016-04-26 ... | reverse complement strand
TTAAAAGCGGATGGTATTGCAATTATTAATTTGGATGATGAACATATTCGTGCGCTTCCCCTGGATAACCAGCGCAAAGCGTATTTATCTACTAAATTAACTTCAGAAGAAATTCAACCATTTATAACTGCAAATAACTTTGTGGTTTATTTGGATAACCAGCAGATTGTGATTCAAACTTCCAATGAATTACATCGTTTAAATAATATTACACAGATTCCGATTACTGTCCATGGTTTGGCTCATTATAATTACGAAAATGTACTTCATGCTACCGCGCTTACTTTCGCGCTGGGTCTAACTCCGGCACAAATTATGTTTGGTCTGACTAAGTTTGGTGCAGATGCCAGATCTAATTTTGGACGCTGGAATTATTACCACTCTAAAGTAGCCGGACATTTAGTAGTGGATATTGCACATAATCCAGCAGGGCTTCGTAATATTCTTGATTTAGCTCAAGGTTTTCGTAAATTGCATGGTTTAAGTGGGCGTTTGGGGTTGATGTATGGTAATACTGCAGATAGAAAAGAAACTATCCCCGATGTTGTCAAGATTATCCTTGAACATAAAGTTGATTTAGTCGTGATTAAAGAGTTTCAAGAGTCGCTTCGTGGTAGTATATTAGGCGAGATGCCAGAATTATTTAGGCTCGAATTACTTAAACAAGGTTATCCTGAAGCACAGTTAAAAGTTATTCCTAATGAACTAGAGGCTACTGAATATATTTTGACTCAAGCACAGCCCGATGATATGTATTTGCTATGCAGCCACGAGTTATTGACTGATGTGAGCAAGTTTTTGCGTGAGAAAATTACGTTAGAAAAGCAGCAAACTACAATATAGGGCATAACAAATGTTAATCTCTACACTATTGTTATTTTAAATAAAAGGTCATAGCAATGAATTACATTGTCCGAATCTTTACATCGTTGGTGCAGCGTTATTTGCCAGACCCTTTTGTTTTTGCCATAATTTTAACTATTATTGTTTTTGCGCTAAGCCGAGTTCTAACGCCACATTCTTCTTTAGATCTTTTGCAGATGTGGGGTAGTGGGTTTTGGAATTTACTTGGCTTTACTATGCAAATGGTTTTAGTGGTAGTAACCGGACACGCTTTAGCTAGTACTGATTTAGTTCGAAGCTTTATGGCTAAGCTCTCATCAATTCCTAAAACTCCAGCACAAGGCGTTGCATTGGTTACTTTTGTTGGATCAGTTGCCTGTATTATTAACTGGGGTTTTGGGTTAATAATTGGTGCAATGTTGGCGCGCGAAGTTGCCAGATCAGTCGCCAAATCAGATTATCCACTATTGATCGCTAGCGCATATATTGCTTTTTTAACCTGGCACGGTGGTTTTTCTGGCTCAATTCCACTATTAGCGGCAACGGCAGGTAATCCGCTGGAGAAAATAATTGGTTTGGTACCGATTAAAGATACTTTATTCACTCCAATGAATTTATTCATTACGCTTAGCTTAGTTATTGTATTGCCAATACTTACTGCTAAAATGCTACCTAAAGAATCTGAGCGTAAAAGAATAGATACTGAGCTGCTCAAAGAAGATTTAATTACCGTTCAGCGTATTTTACCTAAAGATGCACCATTGGCGGATCGTTTAGAAGAAAGTAGAATTTTGGCAGCGATAATCTCTTTAGCTGGAATTACTTATTTGATTTTTTACTTTATGGCTAAAGGGTTTAAGATTGATATCAATACGGTAAATTTATTATTCATGGTTTTAGGTTTGCTGCTTCACAAAACGCCAATGGCATATGCTCGGGCAATAACTATGGCAACTAAGAGTACCGCTGGAATATTAATTCAGTTTCCATTTTATGCTGGAATTCAGGTCTTGCTTGAGCATTCTGGCTTAGGTGGAATTATTACGGATTGGTTCATTGCTGTTGCTAATAAAGATACCTTTCCATTATTTGCGTTCTTATCTTCAGCAATAATTAATTTTGCGGTACCATCAGGTGGTGGGCATTGGGTTGTACAAGGACCGTTTATTATGACTGCGGCACAAAAAATTGGCGCAGATATGGGGCACTCAGTAATGGCTATTGCTTATGGCGAGGCGTGGATGAATATGGCGCAACCTTTTTGGGCACTTCCTGCGTTAGCGATTGCTGGTTTGGGAGCTCGCGATATTATGGGCTATTGTATTGTCGCGCTATTTTTTTCGAGTATAATCTTTATTAGCGGATTAATGTTTTTTTAAATTATGGGTCGAGTGTTTTCAACCCATAATCAATCAAACACTATAGCTTTAGAGACTCTTGATAAAGTCCAAAACTTCTTGTGCATGATTATCAACAGTAACTTTGCGCCACTCTTTAATGATTTCATGATCCTTGTTCAGGATAAAAGTACTACGTTCTATTCCACGTACTGGTTTGCCGTACATGGTTTTATTTTTCATAACATTAAATAGGTTGCATACTGTTTCTTCTGGGTCTGCCAGTAGTTGATGTTGTAACTCATGCTTTTTTTGAAAATTACAGTGGGTAGTATGTTTATCGCGTGAAATACCTAAAACCTCATAACCAGTAGCTAAAAACTCTGGATATAATTTGCTGAAGTCTTGATTTTCAATAGTGCAACCAGGCGTATTGTCGCGAGGGTAAAAAAATAATACCAGCGGACGATCTAGACTACTAAGCGTAAATTCCCCACCTGTGGTAATTGGTAATGTGAAATCCATGATTAAATCCTTTACTAAAAAGCTAAACTATTGCGTTATTATATACCAAATTAATTTATCGGGAGTTGCAATCCACAAATAATGGAAAGCAGACATATTGTAATCAACCTTATAGGTGGTGTAAAATCTCGCTGCAAAAATACTAATTTTAATAAGTTACAACTATGTTACAAGATTATTTACGTCTGATTCGCTTTGATAAACCAATTGGTACGCTATTACTATTATGGCCAACCTGGTGGGGGCTATGGTTTGCGTATGCTGCTATCCCACCGCTTAAAATTTTAGTTGTCTTTAGCTTGGGGGTGTTTTTAACCCGTGCGGCAGGTTGCGCGATAAACGACTATGCCGATAGTGACTTTGATGGCGCAGTCGAACGTACCGCGAATCGCCCCTTGGTAACTGGCGCAATTTCGAAAAAAAGTGCGCTATTGGTGAGTGCTGGATTAAGTTTAGCTGCTTTTATTTTGGCTGCTTTTACCCTACATCCTTTGGCATTACTCTGGTCAATACCAGCTTTGCTAATCTTTGTTAGCTATCCATTTTTCAAACGTTTTTTTGCTGTTCCGCAGCTGTATCTTGGTGTCGCGTTTAGTTTTGGAATTTTGATGGCATTTATTGAAAGTTCAGGGCATATTCCCGCTGTTGGTTGGCTAATTTTTATCGCGAATATCTTTTGGGTACTCGCTTATGACACTATTTATGCACTGGTTGATTTACCTGATGACCTAAAAATCGGAATCAAAACCTCCGCAATTACTTTTGGTAAATCAGTTATCCCGATAATTATGCTTTGCTATAGCATGTTTTTGTTTATCATGTGCATGGTTGGTGTCGAGCAAAATATGGGAATTACTTATTTTGTAACACTGTTATGTGAGCTATTTTTGATTTACTATGTTTATCAACAGATAAAAAATCAAAATCGTCAGCAATGTTTCAAAGCCTTTTTATTTAATAATCAAATTGGAATCCTATTAACTGCAGGGCTTATTGTTGATTTTTGGTTTAAATAGATGAAAATAAATGTTACGGCTGATAATTTATTTTTAGCGCAGATTCCAGACTCTCCTGGGGTGTATCGCTATTATGCCAGTGATGGTGAGTTACTTTATGTTGGTAAAGCATTAAGCCTAATCAAACGAGTTAAATCATATTTTCAAAAACGAACTGATTTATCACCGCGGATTAGCCTGATGGTCAGCAAAATTGTCACAATAGAGTTGACGGTAACGGCTAATGAGTCTTCGGCATTATTGCTTGAAAGCAACTTAATTAAAAATCTTAAGCCTAAATACAATATAATTTTCCGTGATGATAAAAGTTATCCATATATTCGAATTTCACCGCATAAATTTCCTCTAATTGAATATTTCCGAGGCAAAACAGGTGCTCATGAGTCAGTGTTTGGACCTTATCCTAATCCGGCGGCAGTCAAAGAAACTTTGGATACATTACAACGCCTATTTAAATTAAGGACTTGCCGTGACAGTGTTTTTGCTAATCGTTCTCGTCCTTGTATGCTTTATCAGGTTAATTTATGTTGCGCACCGTGCGTAAATAAAGTCAATGCTGAAGAGTATGGTCAATTCGTAAATTATGCCCGCGATTTTTTATCTGGTAATTATGGTGATTTAGTTAGTAGATTAAGTAATCAAATGTATAAATATGCAGACGCTTTAGATTTTGAGCAAGCCAGTGTGCTTAGAGATAAAATTGGATTGATTCAGCAGTTGCAGAGTAAACAGATAATTAGTGATAGTCAGTTACCAATAAATGCCGATATTTTAGTCATAAAAACAGAACGGCAGCGCTTTTATCTCTACCTTATCATGTTACGTGGTGGTCTTTATGTCGGAGATAAGCACTTTACACAACCTTTAGTTGATTCGGTAAAAGTTTTACTCGAAGCTTTTTTAGAGCGTTATTATGCTGAACATCAGGCAATTCAAAATATTTACCTTGATTTCAAATTTGATACTGAGTTTAATAACAATTTTCATTGTATCTACAAAATTAAAATTCAGTCTGCTTTAAAGGGGAGAATTGCCGAATTAGCACAAATGGGTACAAATAACTTAAATAAGGTCATTGAAAATCAGCAATTAAATAATATATATCATGATGCAGCAGCCAAATTATGTGAGTTATTGAAAATTAGTACATTAAATCGAATTGAGTGCTATGACACTAGTCATAATCAAGGTAGTAGTGCACTAGCATCAATGGTGGTTTATGCCGGACAAAAAATTGATCACCGTTTGTATCGCAAGTTTAATTTACCAGATAGCGTTGGAGGTGACGATTTACTTGCTTTGGAAATTGTGTTACGCCGTCGCTTAAATAATACAGAACTGGTAATTCCAGATGTTATTTTGGTTGATGGAGGTAAAACCCAGCTAAGGATCGCGAAAAACTTGATTGGAGAGTTAGGTTTTTGTGATAAAATCAAGGTTATTGCCATTTTCAAGGGTGAGCATCGTAAGCCAGAGTTCGATAGAATAATTATTGATGCATATACTGAGCTAAGTTTTCGACAAGAACCACACATATTTAGATTATTGCAAGCCTTACGTGATGAGGCACACCGTTTCGCAATAACAGGTCATCGAAAAAAACAAATAGAACGTATGAGTATTTCACGTCTTGAGGATGTTCCAGGGATTGGTGCAACAAAGCGTAAGGCGTTGATTGCCTCGTTTGGCAGCCTTCAGGGAGTTGCCGATGCAGAAATTTCTCAATTGCAACAAGTTGAAGGAATTGGGTTTGAATTAGCCAGTCAAATCTATAAATTTTTTCATTGATAAGTCACATTTATTGTAAAGCTAAAACTCACATGATAAGAAATATGCCGCTACCAACAGTTCTAACTTGGCTTAGAATTGTTTTAGTTCCTTTTTTTGTGGGGGTGTATTACCTGCCTGATTATTTGTTAACTATGCCATCAAAAAATATTTTAGCCACCGCAATTTTTACATTTGCGGCAATAACTGATTATTTTGATGGTTATTTAGCGCGTAAAATGAAGCTTGAATCAAGCTTTGGTGCATTTTTAGACCCCGTAGCTGATAAAGCGCTAGTTGCTGCAAGTTTGGTAGTGCTGGTTAATTTACATCGAACATTTGTTTTTGCTGCGATAATTATCATCGTACGAGAAATAGCGATTTCTGCTTTACGGGAATGGATGGCTCAGATTGGTGAAGTTAAAAGTGTGGCAGTTGCTTACATTGGAAAATTAAAAACTACTTGTCAAATGTTGGCGATTGGGTTTTTACTATTAGATTTTTATACTAATCTGATTGGTAATTTATTGATGTTGGCTGCGGTTATTTTAACTTTGATCTCAATGTTTTATTACTTAGAACAAGCTAAAAATATTTTAATTAAAAAATCAAGCTGAAAGAAATTATATAATGACAAAAGACAATAAACAAGTATTAAGCGAAACTGTAGTTAATCCTTCACGAGTTATTTTAGCGCGAAAGAAAAATGGTTTAGATGAGTTTGATGGTACTAGCATTATTAGTCGTGATGCACTAGAGCGCGGAAAGAGTCGCAAAAGTCGTGGACCGCGCAAAACAGGCAAGGAAGAAGTTGCTGATGTAAAAAATTTAATGCGTTTGGTAGATTTTGGGATTGAAAATCTTAGCGCTGAAGAGTTACGTAAACTTGAAGAACAAAAAACTAAGCTTCATTATCTATTAGGTAAGGGTAAAGAGCGTGGTTATGTAACTAATTCTGAAATAAATGACCATTTACCTGACCATATCATTGATCCTGAAATCATTGAACAAATTGTTATGATGATTGAAACAATTGGAATTAAGGTATTTGAATATGAGCCAAGTCAAGAAGAACTTTTAATTTCAGGTACTTCGTCAGCAACCGTGAATGATGATGAGTTTGCCGTTGAAGAAGCTGAGAAAATTTTGACTAGTACAACTGCTTCCAATGAGTTTGGTCGTACTACTGATCCGGTGCGTATGTACATGCGTGAAATTGGTACCTATGATTTGCTAGATAAAACTGATGAGGCAGAGATTGCCCGTAAGTTGGAAACCAGTATTCAATCGATGATTTCAGCAATTGCAGATTGTCCAAAAATCGTGAATTTGATTTCAAGTGCTTACCAAGATGTCTTAAATGGTAAAACTAAGCTAGAGAACTTTGTTGATGAGCTAATCGGTAATGAAGATGATCCTGTACTTAGTATGGAAAATGCTGCTCCAGCAAGCTTTTCTGACGATGATGATGAAGAATTATCAGGGATCGCGCTAGAAAAACTTCGCGAAGGAACTGCAGAATTTTTTGCTGAGTTTGATAAGCTGGTTGAGAAACAGAACAAAGTAATTAATAAGTATACATCAAATTCACCACAATATCAGGAAGTATTGCTAGAGCTTACTGAGCAATTAAGTAAAATTAGATTTACAAATAAACAAATTGAAGTTTTTTGTGATGTGTTGCGTGAAGCGCATAAAATTATTAAACAGCATGAGAATGAAATTTTTCATATTGCATGTGAATTAATCAAAGTTCCAGAAGACCGTTTCCGTAAAGAGTTTATTGGTAATGAAACAACTTGGGTAGAAACTCATGTTGCAGCTAAAAAATATTCTGATTTATTTGAAAGCATGAAGTTTGACATCGTTGAGCATCAAGAAAAAATTAAAGTCGTAGCTGATGATTTGCAAATTTCAGTTTCAGTAATAAAAAACCTATATAAACAATTGATGATTGCTGAGAAAGAACAGAAAAAAGCTCGTACTGATATGGTTGAATCCAACTTGCGTCTGGTTATTTCTATTGCTAAAAAATATACCAACCGAGGTCTGCATTTCTTGGATTTGATCCAAGAGGGTAATATTGGTTTGATTAAAGCAATTGATAAATTCCAGTATCGTAAAGGCTTTAAATTTTCTACCTATGCAACATGGTGGATTCGTCAGGCGATTACTCGTGCGATTGCCGATCAGGGGCGTACTATTCGTATTCCAGTGCATATGATTGAAACGATTAATAAGATGAGTAAAGAGCATCGTAAGCTTTTACAAGAAAAATCTGGTGAGCCGCTGACTAAAGAATTAGCCGAACGCATGGACATTAGTGAAGAAAAAGTTCGTAAGATCTATCAAGTAGCTTATGATTCCATTTCGATGGATGCTCCGATTGGTGATGAAGATGATGCAAGTTATGGTGACTTTATTGAAGATAAATCAACTGTAATACCCGCTGAACACGGTATTGATTACAGTTTGAAAAAAACGGTACGTGAAGTGCTAGATACTTTATCACCTCGTGAAGCAAAAGTATTATGCATGCGCTTTGGTATTGATACTTTAACTGATCATACATTGGAAGAGGTTGGTCGTCAGTTTGACGTTACTCGCGAGCGTATTCGTCAGATTGAAGCTAAGGCTATCCGTAAACTTCGTCAGCCAAACCGCTCAGATAAACTAAAAAGCTTTTTAGATAGTTTTAATGAGGTTGAAGGTTTGGAACTTGAGCTTGGCGATGAGGAATTTGATGATATGATGGATGACGAATAAATTATCATGAACGCCTTAATAGGCGTTTATGCTTTTAAAAATTATAAATAAAGTTTAGTAGGGGGAGTGTAGAATAATGAAAATTTGTAAAGTGGTTATCAATTTAGGTCTTGTAGTTATTTGTGGTCAGCTTTTGTTTAGTTTGACAGGTTGTGCTAATGCAGCGCTGGCAGTAACTGATCCTCGAAGTCTTAGCACTGTAACTAGTGATCAATATATTACCCGTGATCTTTCTATCAAGTATATGAGTAGCGAGTTTGAGAGCGATCATGTTTCAGCTACAGTTTATAATCATGAAGTTCTTTTAACCGGACAAGCAAGTAGTTTGGTTCAACGTTTTAAAATAGTGCGGACAGCAAAAGATTTTGACAGCGTACAAAAAGTTTATGATTATGTCGAAGTTTCTTCTAAATACGTTTCAACTTCAACTGAGGATAGCTATATTACAGGTAAGGTAAAAAGTAGTTTATTTGGCAGTGGTGACGTTAATAGTAATGATGTGAAAATTGTTACTGAAAAAGGTGTTGTCTATATTTTAGGTCTTATTGCCAAATCTCAGCTCGAAAATATGATTAACGTAACTAAAAGCGTTGATGGTGTGAAAAAAGTTGTGCCATTAGTGCATTATAAAGATTCTGATAGCAAACTTAATTTATTTGATTAAATTTTTATAGTTGGTAAATCAATAGGTAACAGTGTCTAAATTAACTCCACTTGATATTTTAAATCAAGTTTATGGTTATCCATGCTTTGTCGGTCAACAAGAAGCAGTAATTGAGCATGTCGTCGCAGGTAATAGTGCGCTGGCTTTAATGCCAACTGGCGGCGGCAAATCGTTATGCTATCAGATACCAGCGCTACTGCTTGATGGAGTGACTATCGTTGTTTCTCCACTGATTGCTTTGATGCAAGATCAGGTTGCTACATTGCTTGAATATGGAATAGGTGCGGTATATCTGTCGTCCGCACTTTCTCCCGAAGAAAATCAGCGTTCATTATCTAAAGTCCGAGCTGGGCAGGTTAAGCTGATTTATCTCACACCTGAGCGACTAACTAACGACTGGTTTATCAGTTTTCTTCAAAATCTTAAAATTTCTTTATTTGCAATTGATGAAGCGCATTGTGTCTCACATTGGGGACATGATTTTCGTCCTGAATATCAACGCTTAAATACTTTAGCTAAACTATTTCCTAAAGTTCCACGCCTTGCATTAACTGCTACTGCGGATTATTATACTAAAATTGATATCTTGCATTTCCTGCAGTTAAAAGAAGCTGCTATTTTTGCTACTTCATTTAATCGAGTTAATCTATATTATGCTGCGCAAGAAAAAAACAACGGCAAAAAGCAGCTTTTAGACTATGTCCATAAGCATAAATCAGATTCTGGAATTATTTATTGTAACTCACGCAAGAAAGTTGATGATGTTGCTGCATTTTTACAAGGTAATGGAATTAATGCCATCAACTATCATGCTGGTTTAGATAATGTAGTTAGGGCAGATCATCAAAATCAGTTTTTACAAAGCTCTAGCGCGCTTATGGTGGCAACAGTGGCATTTGGTTTGGGGATTGATAAGCCAGATGTGCGTTATGTATATCATTTTGATATGCCACGTTCAATTGATAGCTTTTATCAAGAATCTGGACGTGCTGGACGTGATGGAATGGCGGCTAATAGTATTGTCAATTATGGATTTAAAGAAATCTATGAGTTATCGCAGATGATACTGGAAAGCGAGGTTAGTGATTTAAAGAAACGCTACGAGTTAGATAAATTAAAAAAAATGATTGCTTATTGTGATAGCTTGCAATGTCGGCGGCAGAGTTTACTTCATGCGCTTGGCGAGCAGAGTGAGAGCTGTGGACATTGTGACGTTTGTTTAAATCAACAAAATTTAATTGATGGGTCGGTATTAGCACAAAAAATATTATCAGCTATTTATCGGATGCAACAAAAGTTTGCAATTACCCAAGTAATTGACGTTTTAAGAGGCAAGGCGAGCATTGCGGTGCAAGTTTGGGAACACCATAAGCTTTCAACTTTTGGTATCGCTAGCGAGCATAGTGAAAAGGAATTACGGCGGAGCATTCGTCAGCTCTATAGCCAAAATTTGATTGATATAGACTTTACCAATGGTGCATTGAAGCTTAATGCTAATTCACTGCCCGTTTTACGCGGGATTCAATCGGTTTGGTTTAAAAAGAATCCAGCTAAAATTACTGAAGGTATAAATTCTCAGCACTGGTTGAAAACTGAACTTGAAGAGCGGATATATCAAAACCTACTTAACTGGCGCCATAGTATGGCAATTCGTCACAAAGTTTCACATCATGCTATTTTATCTGATCGAAGCTTACGTGAGATACTGTATAATAGACCACAGACTTTGGCGGATTTAAATCAAATATATGGAATAGGGCAAGTTAAATTAGAACGAATGGGGGGGGATATTTTAAATTTACTACAATAGACTTCTTGCATAAGCTGCTTCTTTAACTCTTATACGTCGTCGTAAATACTTATCCAGTGCTCATGTACTTCGTGTACATTCCGCGCTTCAAAGAATTTACTCCTAGTCTAAGAGTCAAATAATTGCTTATGCAAGAAGTCTTATATTAAAAAAAGCTCAGAAAATTTTCTGAGCTTTTTTTAATATGTGCTTGATTAAGCAGCCATTGCTTTAATTTTAGCAGATAACTTGCTTTTATGACGAGCTGCTTTATTCTTATGGAAAATGCCTTTACGAGCAATTTTATCAATAGTTGATTGAGCGCTAACAAATTCAGTTTTAGCAACTTCTTTGTCACCAGCCTGAACTGCTTTTAATACTTTTTTAATTGCAGTACGGAATTGAGTACGTAAAGCAAAGTTATGTTCACGACGAGTAATCGATTGACGAGCGCGTTTGCGAGCTTGAGCTGTATTAGCCATGTAGTTTTTTTCCTTTAATTAATGTAAAATTTTTCACGGTGAGGAGCCGTAACTAAAAATTTACGAGACACTTCCCGTTATTATAGCATAAGCAAATTCATATCACTTATTTAATTCTTAGTAATTGCTCTAATTTGCGCAGTTTTTTTCATGCGATAAGCAATACTCAGTAATCCAATCCATAATGGCATCAAATAAACTGCCATTCGCATGTCAGGCATTTGCGTCATAATGATAACAACCAGTAAAAGTATACCAATTGCAAGATAATTACTTGCAGGGTATAACGGTAAACGATATTTTAAATCAGGGTTTTGTTTACGAAAATACAAATGGCAAATTAATATTGTAGTCCAAGTAACAATGATTGAGGTAGTTGCAATTGCAATTAGATAAAGGATCGCTTTGTCTGGAAACCAATAATTAATTAATACTGTCAGTGCAATTACGATGCATGTGAATATCACTGCATTATGGGGAATCTGCTTACTATTTATTTTTGCTAATCCACCTGGTGCGCTATTTTGACGTGCTAAATTAGCCAGCATTCGTGCAGCCGCATATAAGCAGCTATTAAATGCAGATAGGGCAGCAGTGATTGCTATTAGATTCATAATTCCAGCTGCAGCAGGGATACCAATTTTACGAAAAACATCAACAAATGGACTAATATCTGCAGATAATTTGTTCCATGGGTAGAGACAGATTATTACGGATAATGTTCCGATATAAAAAATTACAATTCGGAAAATTACACCATTAATCGCTCGCGGAACACTTTTTTGTGGATTTTCAGCATCTGCGGCAGCGATTCCCACGAACTGGGTTCCGCCAAAGGAGAAGATAACCAGCACCATTGAGAATAAGAAACCACTACTGCCTTTGGCAAAGAAATTATGAGCAATATTGGTCTCGAAATTAGCCGCCACGCCAGAATGAATACTACTATCAAAACACATTAGGTAGATTGCAAAAAGAATCATTGCGATAATTGTAACTACTTTGATTCCGGCAAACCAAAACTCAAACTCGCCGAATAAGTTAACATTGATAATATTAATTGCAAAGAAAATGACTAAAATTGCAGCAATTGTAATCCAATGCGGAATACCTGGAAACCATAAGTCTAAAAAGTAGGTTACTGCAGTTATTTCCAGCATACAGACAATGGTATATTCAAGCCAGGCATACCAACCTGATAAAAAACCAAGATATCCTCCAACGTATTTATGGGCGTAGTGGCTAAATGCGCCTGAATTTGGCTCATGCACCACCATTTCACCAAGTGCGCGCATGATGATATACATCACCAAGCCACCAATAATATAAGCTAGGATAATTGAGGGACCCGTGAGCTGAATTGATTTAGCTGCGCCAAAAAACAAACCAGTTCCGATTGCACCACCCAGTGCAATCATTTGAATATGACGATTTTTAAGCTTAGCCATTGTTTTTATTTCTAATTTTTTTATTGAATGCATAGAAAATTGATAGAGCGAAAATCCAGATTGGGGTAACAATTACACTAGCGCGCATATCATCCATCCATAACATAATAAACATCACCATTATTAAAAAGCACATTGCAAAGATATTGCTAAATGGGTATAGAATCAGGCGGTAGCTTATTTTTTCCAATGCAACTTTTTTCCGGAAATAAACCTGAGTTAAAAGAATCAAAAACCAACAAGTCAAAATTGCGCAGGTTGCAATAGTCAATAAATACATAATCGCTTTTTCAGGGAATATGTAATTAACAATTACACTAATTAAGATACAGAAACTAGTAAATAATAATGCTTTACTGGGGATGTTAATTTTATTAAGCTTAGCCAAACGTTTTGGTGCTGACCCTTGTTCTGCTAAGCTAAATAATATCCTTGAAGCTGCATACATGCAGCTATTAAATGCCGAGAGTGCCGCAGTAATCGCGACTGCATTCATTACATCGGCAGCTTGGTGAATGCCAATTTCTTTGAATACATCTACAAACGGACTGACATTGGCATTTAATTTGTTGAAGGGATACAAGCAGATAATCGCGAGAATTGTTAAGATATAAAAGAGAATAATACGAACAATTACTCCACTGATTGCCTGTGGAATTGATTTACGTGGATTTTCAGCTTCACCTGCTGCAATGCTCACAAATTCAGTACCGCCAAAAGAGAAAATTACGATTGCAAGTGAAAATAAAAATCCTTTGGTGCCACTAGCAAAGAATACATCCAGACTAGCATAGCTATGTAAGCTCGTAACCGTACCAGCGTGAATGTGTGGATTGAAAGTAATTAGATAAGCACTAAACAGCAGCATCAAAATAATTGCGGCGATTTTGATTCCAGCAAACCAAAATTCAAATTCACCAAATAAGCGCACGCTAATTAGTTGAACCATTGTGAACACGAGCAGCAGACCAAGACAAATTAACCAATGTGGTAATCCTGGAATCCAGTAATCTAAGAAAAATGTAACTGCAGTTAATTCAACCATACAAACGACAGTGTATTCAAACCATGCTGTCCAACCAGCAATAAATCCGGCATAGCTATTGATATAACGGTTGGCATAATCACTAAATGAACCTGATGACGGATGATGAACTGTCATTTCACCGAGTGCGCGCATAATTATGTAAATGACCAACCCACCTAGTATATAAGAGAGAATGATCGAAGGTCCTGTGGACTGAATTGATTTGGCAGCACCAAAAAATAAACCTGTACCAATGACACCACCTAAGGCGATCATTTGAATATGACGGTTTTTGAGCGGATGTTGTAATTTCTTTTGTTCTGTCATCTTATTTTCCCATGATTTTAGTTTTAATTAGGTAACCGATACTTAGTAAACAAAGCCAAATTGGCGCAATTATAATTGCCAACCTGAAATCAGGCATAAAATACATAATTCCTGCGACCATAACCAGAAATATTATGGCTATTACCGAACTTAAAGGATAGAAAAAAATTGGGTAGTGGCTGATGCCAGTAAATTTGCGTTTAAAATTAATATGAGTCACTAAAATAGTAATCCAGTTAATTATCGCAGCAATAGTTGCAATTGATAATAAAATATTAAAAATTTGTTTAGGGTAGAGGTAGTTTAAAAAGACCGTTAATCCAATGCAGATAATAGAGAATATAATAGCATTCATTGGACTGCCTTTAGCTGAAACTTTAGTCATAGCTTGCGGCGCATTGCCTTGTAAACCTAGATTGTAAACCATGCGAGCAGTGCCATAGATTCCACTATTCAAAGATGAGAGCGCCGCAGTTATTGCAACCAAATTCATTAAACTAGCGGCTTTGGCAATGCCAATTTGTTGAAAAACATCGACAAATGGACTAATATGTGAGTCAATCTTATTCCACGGGTAAAGACACATAATTATTGCAAGCGTAGCTATATAGAATAACAATATCCGAACGATGATTCCATTAATCGCCATAGGTATGGTTTTGCGTGGATTCTCTGCTTCAGCTGCAGTAATTCCAACTAATTCTGTTCCACCAAAGGAAAATACTACTACCACAAATGAAAACAGAAACCCTTGTAGACCATTAGCAAAAAATCCACCGTTTTGCCATAAATTACTTACATTGGACACACTTTGCTGATGGTTGTTACCAAAACCTAGGATATATAGGCCAAACAATACCAGACAAATTACAGTTACAACCTTGATTCCAGCAAACCAAAATTCGAATTCACCAAACATGCGCACATTAAGTAGATTGATTCCCGTAAAGAGCACAATAACGACTAGTGTAATAATCCAATGAACAGACTGTGGAAACCAATAATCCATGAAGATTCCAGTTGCGGTCAGTTCTAGCATACAGACTATAATGTAATTAAACCAATAATTCCAGCCCGAAACAAAACCAGCGTAATTACCGATGTATTTATAAGCGTAGTAACTAAATGAGCCAGAACTTGGTTCGGCAACTGCCATTTCGCCTAAGGCACGAACAATAATATACATCATTATTCCACCGATACTATAAGATAGGAGAATTGCAGGTCCAGCAAGTTTTATTGAGCCGCCACTACCAAAGAAGAATCCAGTTCCGATGGCGCTACCAAGAGCAATCATTAAGATATGTCGCGAAGTAAGACCGTGTTTAAGTTTATTTTTTAACATTGTTCACCATGATTATAAATTTCAGGGGCTATACCTATATGCGGAAATACCGTATCTAAACCATTGGGAAGTGCTTTATTCTTACCAGGGCGGATAGTTCGATAACTTTCTTCTTGATGAAAATCACTGCCCACGCTTGCCTTGAGCCCACTAACTCGGCAAATAGAAGCAATGTTTTCTTCATCTTGTAATGAATGTGAGCTGCTGATCACTTCAATTCCAGTTCCACCATAATTTTTAAATTCATCAATCAATTTTAATAATTTAGTACGTGTAAATTTATAGCGGCTAGGGTGAGCAATAATAGCAATACCGCCACTCTCGACAATCCATTTAACCGCATTTTCCAGACTTGCCCAAGATTGCTGAGTATAACCGACTTTGCCAGGCGCCAGAAATTTTTCAAATGCTTTACCAGCTTTTGCATGTCCTGCATCGACTAACCATTTACCAAAATGAGTACGGCTAATTGCTTCAGGGTGTTCACACAGCGCCATTGCGCCTTCAAAAGCACCGTGGATACCCACCTTGGTTAGATTATGCGCAATGCGTTTAGCCCGTTCAATTCTTGATGCGCGTAATTTAGCTAATTCCTCAACCAGTTGCGAATTATTTTCATCAACGCCTAAGCCAACAATATGAATTAGCGTATTATGATGCCAAGTTACCGAAATTTCAACTCCAGGAATAAAGTTTATCGCGAGCGTCTGACAAATTTCACGCGCTTCGGAGATTCCTTCTACTGTATCGTGGTCGGTAAGCGCTTGATAGATAACACCATTGCTTTTCGCAAGGCTCATTACTTCAGCGACGCTCAACGAACCATCAGAGTGAGTGCTATGGCAATGTAAGTCAATCGGAATGAATTTTTTTTCCATGGTATTAATCTTTTAAATAAAAAAATAACTACCCAGCAAATGGGTGGGTAGTTATTATTAGTCAGTAATGATACATCATTATGCAGGATATTTCAAGTCAAATCATCGTTTTGAGAGATGTAAAGACTCACTCTAATTAAACTCTTTTGCCATTTCTAAGGTGCGTAAGTAACAATTTTGCATCGCTTGCTTGGTAATTTCATGAAGTTTTTCACGTTCAAAAGTCAGCACCCCTTGTTCAGTCGCACCTTTTTTAGAAGTTACGCGAGAGCGTTGTTCGCTAATGCTTATATCTGGGTTGGCGCTAAGTAGCGCACTGCTACCACGCACCACTTGGCGGATTAATGCGTCAGCTTGGTGCTGGCTAAAGCCAAACTCATTCACTGCAGCATTAATAAACCCTTCCATAAAATAATAAACAAATGCAATCGCACTGCTACTTAGGGGAACTATTTTGTCAATTTCATCCTCGGTTTGTGCCGTGTAAACCATTCCAATAGTATTGAAGATTAGCCTGATTAGTTGTTGTTCTTCGGCACTTGTTGTGCTTGGTGCAAAAATTGCCGTGATTCCTTGTGCAACACTAGATGGCGTATTCGGCATGCTACGAATAATTCGCGAATTATCAATCCACGATGTAATACTAGCAATTGACATACCTGCCATTACTGATACTACCAGACATTTATGAATTTTATCTTTAATTGTCAAGCATGCTTCTTTGGCTTGTTGTGGTTTGATTGCAAGTAGCAAAATATCATCTTGATTTAGCTCGTAATCAAGGGTAGGGCTAACTTTAATGCTTGGATAGCTGCTTTGGAGCCGCTCAGCTTTTTCTGGGTTGCGTTGAATTACTTCAATAGTAAATTGCGGATTAGTAACAAGTCCAGCAAAAATAGCTTCCGCCATATTACCACCACCTAAGAATACTAATTTAGTTGTCATAGTTGCGTTCTCCAAAAATTAAACTACCGATGCGGATCATGGTTGCACCGCATTCTAGGGCGTGGATGTAATCACCTGACATTCCCATAGATAATTGATCCAAATTAAACCCTTGTTCATTGAGTTGTTGTAAATAAGATTTTAGTTGATTAAATTGTGATTTGATTAATTCAACATCATCTGTAGCGCTCGCCATTCCCATTAATCCACGCAGTTTCAAATTAGGCAGTAAATTGATTTCTTTTGCTAATAGGATAATTTCTGCTAGATTGCTTAGACCATGTTTGGATGATTCATTGCTGATATTTACTTCAATCAGTATCTGAAGTGGTGGCAGATGATCTGATCGTTGATTGTTTAAACGTGTCGCATGATTGAGATTGGTTAGTGTATGAACCCATGCTGCATTTTCGGCAATTAATTTGGTTTTATTACTCTGGATATTGCCAATAAAATGCCATTCTAACGGTAAGTTTTTTAGTTGTTCTACTTTGTTTGCCAGTTCCTGAGGGTAATTTTCGCCAAATGCAATTTGTTGTGCATTATGGTAGGCCTCTTGGATGGCTTCAGGGGGATAAGTTTTACTTACTGCAATTAAGCTTGCCACACAGCCATTGTTTATATGTTGGGTTAATTCTTGTCTGATTTCAGTAATTTGTTGAGCAATGTTAGTCATTCGGAATTTTATATAAGAAAAATTATAAAGAGTTCTGATTATAACATAGCTTGTCAGGTATTATGTATTTTGTCTTTGGCAAATAATGCTCCACTAATTTTTGTTAAAACTTTATGATTTATGATGATGTACTTATCTTGTATCGTGATTAACAGATGTAATTTTTAGGGTGTGTTAATGATGAAAAATGGTTGATGTTAGTTTTAAGCAACGATTCAATAATTACCTTAGCTAGTAATTTATTGTTTATATAAAAACGTTTCTATATGAATTAAACAAAGAAAACCAAAGTGTTGCGATGCAGCATGTTTAGTTGAGTAAGTTAGTATTGTTTTATGCTAACATAAGAGCCTAATCTTTCGAGATGAAATAATGGTTATAATAATTTCAGGAGAGAAATGATGACATTTGCTAATCTATCAAGTTTGGGACTACAAAACCCATACAAAGCTAAGTATGCTAATTATATTGGTGGTAAATGGGTTGAGCCAATTGACGGACAATATTTTGATAATGTGACGCCGTTGACTGGACAAACATTTTGCCAAATTCCACGTTCAAATTCTAAAGATATTGATGCAGCACTAGATGCTGCACATAGTGCGAAAGTTGCTTGGGGTAAAACTTCAACTACTGAACGTGCTAATATCTTAAATAAAATTGCCGATCGAGTGGAAAGTAACCTTAAATTAATCGCAGTTGCGGAAACGATTGATAATGGGAAACCTCTACGCGAAACTATGGCGGCAGATATTCCTTTGGCAATCGATCATTTTCGTTATTTTGCGGGTTGTATTCGTGCTCAAGAGGGTAGTATTGCCGAGATTGATCATGAAACAATGGCTTATCATTTCCACGAACCATTAGGCGTGGTTGGGCAAATTATTCCGTGGAACTTTCCGATTTTAATGGCGGTGTGGAAGCTGGCTCCTGCATTAGCTGCTGGAAACTGCGTTGTGTTAAAACCTGCTGAGCAAACGCCTGCATCAATTTTAGTTTTACTTGAAATTGTTGGTGATTTATTGCCTGCCGGAGTGTTGAATATAGTCAATGGTTTTGGTTTAGAAGCTGGTAAACCATTAGCCTCTAGCAGTCGAATTGCTAAAATTGCCTTTACTGGTGAAACTACCACTGGACGTTTAATTATGCAATATGCCTCACAAAATATCATTCCGGTGACCTTAGAACTTGGTGGCAAATCTCCGAATATTTTCTTTGAAGATGTGATGAGTGCTGATGATGCATATTTTGATAAAGCGCTTGAAGGCTTTGCTATGTTTGCTCTAAATCAGGGTGAAGTTTGTACTTGTCCTTCACGTGCGCTTATTCAGGAATCAATCTACGAGCGCTTTATAGAGCGAGCTTTAAAACGAGTGGCGGCAATTAAACAAGGTAATCCGTTGGATAGCTCAACCATGATTGGTGCGCAGGCTTCTCAGGAACAACTTGAGAAAATTTTGTCCTATATTGATTTGGGTAAACAAGAAGGAGCTCAATGCTTAATCGGTGGTGAACGCAACTTGCTGGAGGGAGATTTGGCTGGTGGTTATTACGTTCGTCCAACGGTATTCAAAGGGCATAATAAGATGCGCATTTTCCAAGAAGAAATTTTTGGACCAGTATTATCAGTAACTACGTTTAAAGATGAAGAAGAGGCTTTAGCTATTGCCAACGACACACTTTATGGTTTAGGTGCCGGGGTTTGGACACGTGATGGTAGTCGTGCATTTAGAGCTGGTAAAGCTATTCAGGCTGGTCGTGTCTGGACTAATTGCTATCACGCTTATCCAGCACATGCTGCCTTTGGTGGCTATAAACAATCTGGAATTGGACGTGAGACACATAAAATGATGTTGGATCACTACCAACAAACCAAAAATCTATTGGTGAGTTATAGTCCTAATGCGCTAGGCTTTTTCTAACTGCGTTAGTTAATTCATGCATTTAACACAAAGCTGGCTTATTGATATATAGTCAGCTTTGTGTTTTATCAGCCTAATAAATTTAGCAATGAGTGAAATAATCATGACAGTAAAAAGAGTAATTGCAAGTGATGCAGCACTGGAGCTAATCAGTAAATTGCGCACGGAACATGGCGAATTAATTTTCCACCAATCCGGAGGATGTTGTGACGGTAGTGCACCGATGTGTTTTGCTGCTGGTGAGTTTATGCTAGGTGATGCAGATATCCTGCTCGGTGAGATTGGTGGCGTGCCATTTTATATGAGTAAATCACAGTATGAATATTGGAAACATACACAGTTAATTATAGATGCAATCCCTGGTAATGGCGGAATGTTTTCTTTGGAGCGCCCGAGCGGATTACGTTTTATAACTCGCTCACGTTTATTTACTGATGAGGAGTTTTCAGGTTTATAAAACTATTAATTTTGGATAACAAGGGGGAAAAATGTATCAAATCACACTCAAAAATAAAAAATATAAATTTAACGATTTAAAAGACCTCATGGCAAAGGCTACTCCATTACGTTCTGGTGATATATTGGTAGGTGTGGCGGCTGAATCTCTAACTCAGATGGTGGCAGCACAAATGATTTTGGCGGATTTACCGCTAAGTGTGTTTACCCAGCAATTTGTAATAGATCCAGAAATTGATGAAATTTCACGACTGATTATTAAACAGCATGATCTGGCTAAATTTGCGCAAATCAGCAGCATGTGTGTCGGTGAATTACGTGAATATCTACTATCTTATGAATGTACACCTCAGGTTTTGGCAGATTTGCGTTATGCGCTAACTCCAGAAATAGTTGCTGCAGTGAGTAAGATTATGCGTAATCAGGATTTAATCGCGGTAGCGGCTAAATGTGAAGTGATAACTAAATTTAGAACCACAATAGGTCTAAAAGGTCGTTTATCAACTAGGCTACAACCGAATCATGCTACGGATGATAAAGCTGGGATAGCGGCAAGTATTATTGAAGGTTTATTGTATGCCAGTGGTGATGCTGTGATCGGAATAAATCCAGCAACTGATGACATTAATCAACTTGGTTCACTTGTGAGTATGCTTGATGGAATCCGTCAATCGATTGATGCACCGATTCAAAGTTGTGTTTTAACCCACATTAGTAATAGTATCATCCTTGCCAAACGTAAGCTACCAGTGGATTTGTTTTTTCAATCGATTGGCGGTACAGAGGGGGTAAATAGTAGCTTTGGCGTTTCCCTTGAGGTTTTGCAAGAGGCATTTGAGCTGGGCAAAGAACTCAATCGTGGGCAAAATTATATGTATTTTGAAACTGGGCAAGGTAGTGCGTTATCGGCTAATGCTAACCATGGGGTTGATCAGCAGACGGTTGAAAGTCGAGCCTATGCAGTTGCGCGTGAGTTTAACCCTTTACTGGTAAATACGGTTGTTGGCTTTATTGGACCTGAATACCTGTATAATGGCAAACAGATTATTCGTGCTGGGCTAGAAGACCAATTTTGCGGTAAATTACTTGGTATACCGATGGGCTGTGATGTTTGTTACACCAATCATGCGGATGCAGATCAAAATGATATGGATAATTTGTTAACTTTATTAGGTGTTGCTGGATGTAGCTTTATTATGGGGATTCCAGGTTCAGATGATATTATGCTTAACTATCAAAGTACATCATTTCACGATGCAATTTATTTGCGTAATTTATTGGGACTTCGCCCAGCACCAGAATTTGAAAACTGGCTTAAACAGCAGCAAATTTGGGATGGTAAATTGATCAATAAAACTCAATTTGCACAGTTAAATTACTTACTCCAAGCGTAACGAGGTGAGAAAATGACAAAATTATCAGTTCAAGAGCAACTTATTGCTCAGCAAAATGATCGTGTTGCACCAAATTTGACTAAATTTACCAATGCACGGATTGCCATCGGTCATAGTGGTGGACATACCCGTACCAAAAATTGGCTGGATTTTCAGCTGGATTTTGCTGCGGCTAAAGATGCAGTCTATAATGAGCTGGATTTAAATGAATTATCAGATAAGATTCGGCAAATTACCGATCGCGAAATTTATCAAGCAAATTCATTAGTTACCTCTTTGGATCAATTTTTAACTCGTCCAGACTTAGGGCGTTCAATAAATCCAGAGTCCCACGAGCAACTAATGCAATTATGTACCGCGCACCCAGAATATAGCGCACAGGATATATTAATTGTGATTTCATCGGGTTTGTCATCGCTAGCAATTGAGAATCATGCTGTGGCATTACTTAAGCAATTATTGCCTCTATTTGCTAAAATGGGTTGGTCAGTTGCACCAATTATAATCTCTAAACAGACGAGGGTAGCTTTTGCCGATAAGGTTAATGATATTTTTAAAGCTAAAGTAGTGGTTAATTTAATCGGTGAACGCCCGGGGCTTAGTTCCAATGATAGCATGAGTATTTATTTCACCTACAATTCTAAAATAAACAGCACCGATGAACAGCGCAATTGTATTTCTAATATTCATCAAAATGGACTTAGTTATACTCAAGCGGCTGAGAAATTAACTTATCTGATTCATCGTGCTTTTGAATTGGGATATTCAGGCGTTCAGTTAAAAGATGATTTTTCACCAGCTGCATTACAGCAGGTTATAAATGGAGCTAATTATGTCTCATAAAACACATTTAAAAAAAACTTTGACTGCCTTGCATATCTGGGCAATGGGAGTTGGATTGGTAATCAGCGGTGATTATTTTGGCTGGAACTACGGTTTAATAACGGCTTCTCCAGTGATCATGTTGTTGGTAGTTGCTGCGGTGGGGTTGTTTTATTTGAGCTTTATTTTTTGTTATACTGAATTAGTTGCAATGGTACCAAATAGCGGTGGACCATTCTCATTTGTCTCAGCCGCGTTTGGGCATAAATTAGGTGTTGTTGCTGGCGCGGTAACTTTAATTGAGTTTTTATTCGCTCCTCCAGCAATTGGTTTGGCAATTGGCTCTTTCGTTCACTATGTCTTTCCGGTTTTTAATGCGGTACATGTCACGGTAGCATTTTTTATCATTTTCGGGATTTTGAATTGTACTGGAGTTGCCTTCGCTGCGACATTAGAGTTAATTGTAACTTTGATTGCGAGTTTGGTTTTAGTGATTTTTTTTGGCGCAACTTTACCACATGTTAATATCGCTAATATTTTGTCTAGCCCCGCGCTCGAAAGTAGTGTCTTTAGTCAAATTTACTCAGCATTACCTTTCGCGATTTGGTTCTTTTTGGGCATTGAAGGCGTGGCAATGTGTGTTGAAGAAGTAAAAAATCCAGAGAAAGCGATTCCACGTGGTTTGATAACTGCAATTATTACGTTATTAATTTTTGCGCTAACCGTGATTGTTTGTTCAACTGGTATCTTACCTATCTCGGTTTTAGTTAGTGGGAATGATGCATTACCCAAAGTATTAGCCGCAATTAGTTCGAGTGATAGCTGGAGCTGGCTTACTTTAATGATGATTTATCTGGGGATATTTGGACTGATCGCATCGTTTCATGGCATCATCTTTGGTGCATCGCGTCAGGTGTTTGCGTTATCGCGAGCAAGATTATTACCTCATAGTCTAAGTTATATTGCACCTAAGCTACTAACTCCAGTAAATTCAATTATTCTGTGTTGTGTGATTGGAGTTATTTGTGCATTAAGCAATCAAACCGCCGTGTTGGTAAGTATTTCAGGTTTAGGTGCGGTGTTTGTCTATGCCTTGTCATTGGCTGCGTTTATTAAGCTTAAATTAGCTAAAAAAGGTGCACATGAGCACTCATTTAAAGCGCCATTTTTTCCCGTATTGCCTATTGTTACGGTGCTACTGGCAGTGCTTATTTGTGGCTTAATGTTACTTGCGGATATAATGACTAGTTTAATTTTTTTGGCTGCAGTGATTATAATTTGTATTTTCGCGGCAATAATGTATTTTGTGCATAAGGATAAGACCATACATGAAGATTTACACTAAAACTGGTGATCAAGGTGAAACTTGCCTTTTTGATGGCAGTCGTACAAGCAAAGATGATTTGCGTTTGGATTTAATTGGTGATATTGATGAACTTAGTGCTCATTTAGGTCTTGTACATAGCTTGCTAGATGATAGCAAAACTAATGGGTTTATTATAGAGGTTATCCATGATTTATTTCACCTCAATGCTCATTTGGCTGGTGCAGTTAAATACGCTAATCTTGATTTGAGTCCAGAGGTGATTAATCTTGAATTATCTATCGATAAGATGGATTTGATACTGCCGCCATTGATTAATTTTATTTATCCGCTAGGTAGCCAAACGATCGCAACTATTCATATTGCGCGAACGATTTGTCGGCGTGCAGAGCGTAAATTAGTTGCAGCTGGCTTGGAGTTTAAATTTCATCCCAGTTCATTACAATATCTTAATCGTTTATCAGATTGGTTATTTACATTAGCGCGCTACGTGGCGAGTACTCAACAGATAGAGGAATATATTTTAGCAAACTAATTTTCTCTATTCTTTACAATTTTACTGACTAATTTAAGATAAAACCACCGTTGATACGGTGGTTTAGGAAAAAGAGAAGTTTGTTCAGAATAGAACAAATTCCTTTATTGTTATTTAAGCTGCTCTAGAATTGCCGGATTTTCTAGAGTTGAAATATCCTGAGTTATAGTTTCACCTTTGGCCAAACTACGCAAAATTCTTCGCATAATTTTCCCAGAGCGTGTTTTGGGTAAATTTTCACCAAAGCGAATTTCATCTGGTTTTGCAAGATTACCAATTTCTTTACCAACCCATTCACGTAATTCAGCAATCAAGCGTGCTTTATCTTCGCCTTTTGGTAATTCACCTTTAGGTACAACAAAAGCAACAATTGATTCACCTTTGATATCATGTGGACGACCCACAACGGCAGCTTCTGCCACCTTAGGGTTTGAACCTAATGCTGATTCAATTTCCATTGTTCCCAAGCGGTGTCCAGATACATTTAAAACGTCATCAACCCGACCAAGAATATGGTAATAACCATTTTCATCACGATGAGCGGAGTCACCAGCAATATAATATTTACCATCACCAATATCTTCAGGATAATATGATTTAACAAAGCGCTCTGGATTATTCCAAATTGTTCTGATTTGGGATGGGAATGGTTTCTTAATTACTAGGTAACCACCGCCATTATCATTAACACTATGTCCATTTTCGTCGATAATATCAACAAAAATCCCAGGGATTGAGCGGGTGCAAGAACCTGGAATCAGTGGGGTAATACCTGGCATCGGAGCTAAAATATTTGAACCTGTTTCAGTTTGCCACCAAGTATCAACAATTGGACAGCGACCGCCACCAATTTCGTTAAAATACCATAACCATGCTTCAGGATTAATAGGCTCACCAACTGAACCCAGCAAACGTAGTGAAGTAAGATCATAATTTTTAGGTAAGTCACCACCGGCTTTTATTAGCGCACGAATTGCTGTTGGTGCTGTATAGAAAATACTAACTTTGTGTTCTTGTATCATTCGCCAGAATCGATCTGCATAGGGATAAGTAGGAACACCTTCAAAAATAATTTGTGTAGTACCAACTGCAAGCGGTCCATAGCAAAGATAAGTGTGTCCCGTAATCCAGCCAACGTCTGCAGTTGACCAGAAAACATCGCTTGGTTTAATATCAAAAACCCAACGCATAGTTGTGATTGCACCAAGCAAATACCCACCGCTGGCATGCTGAACACCTTTAGGTGTACCTGTAGAGCCAGAAGTATATAAAATGAATAAGGGATGTTCAGAATCAACCCATTCAGGTTCACATGAATCAGATTGGTTACGAATTACATCGTGCCACCATATATCCCGTCCTTCAACCCAATTATGCTCTTCACCTGTTCGTTTATGCACAATAACTTTTTCAATTGAAGTATTTTCTGATAATTTTAGCGCTTGGTTAACATCATCTTTAAGTGGAAATATTTTTCCGCCACGTTTTTGTGCATCAGCAGTGATCAAAATTTTAGCCTGTGCATCATGAATCCGTTCATGGATGGCTTTAGCTGAAAATCCACCAAAGACAACTGAATGAATCGCTCCAATTCGTGCACATGACTGCATTGCCACAACAGCCTCAATGCTGTTTGGCATATAAATTACTACGCGATCACCTTTTTTTACGCCAAGAGATTTTAAACCATTGGCAAAACGACAGACTTTATTATGAAGTTCTTTATACGTTACTGTTTCGACATGTCCTGAATCTGATTCAAAAATAATGGCTGTTTTATGTGGGTGAGTTAGAAGATGCCGATCAAGACAGTTATAAGAAACGTTCAGAGTACCTTCCTCAAACCATTTATAAAACGGTGCATTGGTTTGGTTTAATACTGTACTAAACGGTGTATTCCAGTCGATATATTGACGCGCCAAATCTCCCCAATAACCTTCATAGTCAGATTCTGCTTGTTCAATCATATTGCGATATTGCTGTTCGCTACGGATATTTGCCTGTGCTGCAAAATCAGGATTTACCGGAAACATTCGTTGTTCTGTCAAAACGGATTGAATATTGGACATATCTCTCACTCTTTACATAAATTTGGGTTTAACCTAAAAATAATTGTCGGTTTTTAAGAATGTCTATTTGGTAATTATAATTAACAGGAATATAGTTCAAATGACATAAAACCGACTTCTGTTCGTAGGTTGATAGTATAGCAAAAACCTAACATTTTAGTGTGTCTTTGGATGCTGCAGTGCACACTAAACTGAATAATTAAAGTCGCTATAACTAACAAAGCACCTAGCGCTAGGGCTAGGTTGTTAATTGTCGTGACGTCAAATTTTATGGAAGTGATTGCTAGCCTCTACTTAATACTTACTTGAATAATTCCTGCGTTAATCAGCATAGCTCCGCAGTTTACTGAGCTAAATTCTGTATCATCGTTGATTAGTGCAATTTGTTGCAAAATTTCGCGCATGTTCCCAGCAATAGTCAGGTTGTCAGTAAAATGACTGATTTCACCATTAATTACTACTAATGCTGAAGCTCCAACTGAATAATCACCTGTCACCATATTTAAACCATGCCCGATTGTTTCAATGATAATTAAACCATTTTGCATTTCACGTGCTAGAGATTCTAAATTACCGTGATGATTAGGTGTTATATAGATGTTATGGCTTCCTCCTGCATTCCCTGTTGAACGCATATTCATTTTACGTGCTGTGTAACTTGATAAAAAGTAACCTTGAACCTTACCAGATTCAATTACAGTTCTTCGTGCGACAGCACTACCTTCGTTATCAAAATAACAGCTAGCAAGTCCATTGACTATAAATGGATCTTCATACATGTTAAACCAGTTTGGTAAAATTTGCTGTCCAATACTGTCGTTTAAAAAACTTAAGCGTCGATAAAGACTTCCACCACTCAGTGCACCAATTAGGCTACCGATAATTGATTTAGCTATAGTATCTTCAAAAATTATCGCAGGTTTTCCTGATGTATAGCTTCCATATGTTAAACGCCTTTTTACTCGATTGACAGTCTTCTGCGCTAATTCACGGTTCGCGCTTAAGTTAGTAAAAATACGGCTTGAACTGTACCAATAATCAGTTTGCATACCTTGTGTATTTTTACCAATTAAACTAAGCGATTTGGAGTAACGCGAGGTTTGATAGCCATGATTTAATCCATGTGTATTTGCAGTGACAAAATTGTAGCGAGTGAGTGTTGTCGATGCTCCGTCAGAAGCGCTGATTAGCGGCTCCAAATCTAATGCAGTTTGTTCTAACTCTTTAGTTTGTGTGATTAATTCACTGTTGTTAATTGGATATGGGGCATAAAGTTGTAAATCATCATGTAGCGAAGTTACAATGTATTCTTTTTCAAGTAAACCATTAGCACTGTCTTCTTCTGTGTATTTGGCAATATCTAAAGCTTGTCTAATTATGTCACGGCTATTTTCTAATCTAATACTGCTGATTCCGATGTGACCCTTTTTATGTCCCATATAAACGGTGAGAAGTAATTGATTTTCATGACTTGTCTCAAAGGTTTCAATTTCTTGATTTAAAACTTCAATGTCAGTTGAAATACTTTCACTTAGCTCTACTTGAGCATCAGAAGCTCCTTCTTGTAATGATAAATCAATTATTTGATCGGCAATCTCGTTTAATTGTGGTTGTGTATAGAGAAAATCTAGCTTAGTCATAACATTCTTTCGCATCAAATTTGGCTGAGGCGATATTTTAACTCATAATCACAGACTAAAATATAGTAAGATTATGCCTAATACTATATATCAAGTGATAAAAATTAAATAATGAATAACAACCAGCATAGCGATAATGATGAAGAAGTAGTTCTTAGCCGAACGAAACGTAAAGAGCAAGTGGAAGCGCTTCAAGATTTGGGCGTTGAATTAGTTAAGACTTCAAAAGAGAAGTTAGCCAAACTTGATTTACCAGCAAATTTATTTGAAGCAATCAAGATGGCGCAAAAAATTACCGCCAATGGAGCAATCCGTCGTCAATATCAGTACATTGGCAAATTGATGCGTCAGGTCGATGCTGAAGCAATTCAAAGTCGTTTGGAGTACCTTAATGGTGATGACGTAAAGTCAACTCAGATTTTTCATCTCTCTGAAAAATGGCGCGATGAGTTGCTTAATTCTGGCGATGAAGTGCTTGATCGCTTTAGTGCAACATATTCTAACTTCGACATTGGTGAATTAAGAAGTTTGCTGCGAGCAGTGCGCAAAGAGCGCGAACTTCAACAAAACCGTAATTTTACTAAGCTATTTCGATTAATCAGAACTATTATTGAGGGTAACAGTTGATGAACCAAATTCAAATTGCAATTATTGGTGTTGTGGCGTGTATTGTCCTAGTAATTATTGGTTATTATATTTACCAGGAAAATAAATTCAAAAAAATGATTGAAAATAATTTTAACCAAGCAACAGGTGATGCCTTAAATGATGTTCAGGGAGTAGTTTTTGAAAACCAAAATGATGATAGACGCAGTAGTTTTGAGACTTCGCATAAAGATCAAGAGTTAAGGCAAGTAGAAACCAAGCTTGAACAAAAAGAAATTAATTTTGATCCACTCTTAGATACGCCAGATACTGAAAATGTTCAACACAATCCTATTTTTAATAAATTTGATCAAGTAGAATTTCCTTTTGTTGATAGAGTTAGTTTAAACCTAGACCACGTAGTTGATATTTGTTTTGAAGGCGTGGCAAAAATTAAAGTATTGCCTGACATCAGCCAGTTTACCGCAAAAAGTGCAGTTTACTATGTATTGGAAAAGAATTTGCAGTGGAGTTTATTTGAACGTGGTAAAAAATATGCTGCAATTGGAATTCGTTTAGTGGTTGACCTTGTTGATTCTGAAGGTGTAATGTCAGAGTTGCAATTAATCAACATCTTTAATGAGCTTGCTAAATTTGCTCTACATCATGAGGGGCATATTCGTCAGACAGATTCTGAATTAGAATTACGTAAGATTCAACAACAACTAAAACAAGTTTCAAGTAGTGAGCTGGAGTTGGCTTTATACATTGTCAATAAAGAAGCCTTGGAATTTCGTCATTTGAATAAATACTTTGTAAGTAATGGTTTTAGAAATAATGGTGGTGTATTTGAATATTGTTTGGATGGTAAAGTTTATTTTGATATCCGCGATGAAAATGCCAAGTCATTAAATGAGTTAGGTAATTATCGAACATTTTCAATTAATTCCAAATTACACCATCATGCTAACCCAATGGATGCAATTGATAAAATCTTCGACTTTGCAGAAAAATATATGCAATATTTTGAATCAAGATTACTTACTACCAATAAATTGGTTATGACTGAAAAAGATTTTACAGCCCTTGAAAAACAAGTTTTCAACTATATCAACAGTTGTAAGCGCCAGAACATTGAGCTGGGCTCTGAACTTATTTTACGGGTTTTACCCTAGCGTAGTTTAATAATAATTCCTCATCCTTGGGTGAGGTTTTTTATTTGGAGGTATGCAAGATGAATAACAATGTTATAAATAATAGTTTTTTTGCTTATTGCATGGATGTTTGTCAACGAAGTATTTTATTTATGGATGTTATGCGCCGCCGTGGTAACGATATGGTGATGATGACTAGTGAAAATTCAAGTACTGTTTTGACCTTTGAGATTGAAAAGATTCTTGATGGTGCGGATTTTAATCCACCAATTAATTATTGGTTGGCGCAAGTAGTGCCATTAGCTGATCACCCTACGGATATAAACAAACGACCATATGTTATCCAAGATCCTCGTGCTGGTCGTGGTCCTGGGATAGCAGGATTTAAAAAAGACAGCGAAATTGGAGCTGCGTTAAAGCATGGGCATCCAGTTTACTTTATTGGTTTTGATGCAGAACCAATTGGTGAACAAAATTATGAAGATGTTATTCGCGGGCAGGTAAGGTTTTACAAAGAGGTTGCAAGGTTACATCCAAATAGTCCTAAATTATGTGCAATTGGTAATTGTGCTGCGGGTTATTTGACGATGTTCAGCGCAATGCAAGAACCTGAATTATTTGGTCCTTTACTGATTGCGGGCTCGCCATTATCATACTGGAATGGTGAACGTGGTCGTAATCCAATGCGCTATATCGGTGGCATGCTTGGTGGATCATGGTTAGTCTCTCTTTTAGGGGATATCGGTGGTGGACGGTTTGATGGTACCAACTTGGTGATGAATTTTAACATTCTTAATTTTGACAATTTCTTATGGGGCAAGCAGTATGATTTGTTTGCTAACGTAGATCAAGATAGTGAAAGATTTTTACAGTTTGAGCGTTGGTTAGGATCATTTGGCGAATTAAATCGCAGTGAAATTAAGTGGATTGTAGATAAATTCTTTGTGGGTAATCAATTAACGACCGGAATGTTAACAACTAGTGATGGAATCAAATTAGATCCGCGTGAAATTAGTTCTCCAATTGTAACTTTTATTTCTGATGGTGATAATATTAGCCCTCCAGCACAATCAGCTGGATGGATTGCAGATTTATATCAGGATGTTGATGAAATTATTGCACGAGGTAAAACTATTATTTATTGCCTTAATCATAAGGTTGGACATCTGGCGCTTTTCACAGGCAGCAAAGTTGCCAAACGGGAAAATAAATTATTTGTTGAAAATATGGATACAATTGATTTGCTACCACCTGGATTATATGAGCTAATTTTGGAAACTCCAGAAGGGGCTGAAGATGGTACACCGTTGCACGCTAAGTATGCTGCTCGTACTATTGAGGATATAAAAGCCCTCGGTTATAATAGTGAAGAGGATGATAGGGCATTTGCCACAGTTAATAAGTGTTCTCAGGCATTAGATGGTTTTTATGAAAGCTTTATTCATCCGCTGTTTAGAATGTATCATAATCCGTTAGTCGCACGTGTAGCGAAAGACATACAACCTTTGCGCTGGAATTATTGGCTGTTTTCTGAAAAATATAATCCAACAATGAAGATTTTTGCTACATTGGCTGAACAAGTTAAAGAAGATCGCAAACAATTAGCCGAAGATAATCAATGGTTGATTTGGCAAGATATGCAAGCGAAATGGATTGCGTCTTATTTACATAATTTGCAAAATCTACGTGATAATCTGATGGAACAAACTTTTTTTAATTTGTGGGGTAATTCTGAAATGCAAAAGTATTGGAATACCGACGAAGGCATTCCGAGATATACGCCAAGCTTAACTCAAATGGAACGTAATAAATTAATGGCAAATTACACCGCTGAGACTTTGCAAAAAATGCCAGTAACTTCACGGTTAGGGGCAATCTTTCGCGTCGTTGCGCTATTGCTGGTTGGTCGCCATGAAATTAAGGCTTCCAGCGCTGCAACCTTGATCAGTTGGGCTAAGAAAAACTATCCTCAAATTGGTGACGATGAATTAAGGCAAGTTATTAGTTCTCAGGTAACAGTAGTTTGGCAAGATAAAGATAATGCATTGAATGAACTACGTAAATTTGTTATGTCCAAAGATGAAGCAGAACAGCTAGTTCTTGCAGTTGAGGATATTTTGACTCAAATAGCTGACGTGCCTGCACGAATGATTGTTGCCTTGCACGAATTAGCACAAAAATTAAATATTGTTGATTGAGTATATATGTCAGATTTATTTTCACCAAGTAATCCACAAGAACAGGAAATTATTTTTCTTACAAACGAATTAAATCATCATAATCAGCTTTATCATAGCCATGATGCGCCAATAATTACTGATGAAGAATATGATCGTTTATTTAGACGTCTGTTGGAATTAGAGGCGAGCTATCCTCAATACAAACAAAATAATAGCCCAACGCAGCGAATTGGTGGAGCTGTATTGAGTGAGTTTAATCAATATCCACATCAGATTCCAATGCTATCCTTAAACAATGTGTTTTTGGATACTGAGCAAGATGAATCACTTCTACGTCATCATGAATTATTTCAGTTCACTGCGCGAATAGCGAAAGAACTCTCAATGGATGAAGCTCAGTTAGAATTTGTTGCTTCTCCAAAGTATGATGGTGTGGCAATTAGTTTGCTGTATGAAAATGGAGTTTTGGTTCGTGCACTTACCCGCGGTGATGGTTTTACTGGTGAAGACGTGACTGCTAATGTTAAAACTATTCGCAATATACCGCTTAATATATCCAGCGATTTACTAGCTCCAGAAGTTGTCGAAGTACGTGGTGAAATTTTAATTCTAAATTCGGACTTTGTTAGTCTAAATCAAAAACAAAATGAAAATGGTGGAAAACTTTATGCCAACCCGCGTAATCTGGCAGCTGGTAGTATTCGTCAGTTAGATAGCGGAATTACTGCCGCTCGTCCTTTGCGTTTCTATGCTTATGCGTTGGCGCAATATAGCGGTGGAGAATTTGCTTCATTTAACCAAGAGTTAGACTTTTTAAAGTCTGCGGGCTTTACTGTTGCCAATGAATGTAGCCTGTTACAAGGTAATTTGCAACTAAGCGCTTATTATGAGCAGATGATGATGAAACGTAATGATTTGTCTTTTGGTATTGATGGTGTAGTTTATAAATTAAATTCAATAGCTGGACAGAAAAAACTTGGTTTTGTTGCTCGCGCACCACGCTTTGCGATTGCGTATAAATTTCCAGCGCTGGAGGTTGAGTCTGAGATATTGGCGATTGATGTTCAAGTCGGGCGAACAGGTGCGTTAACTCCAGTTGCGCGAATTAAACCTGTGAATGTAGCTGGCGTGGTAGTAACTAATGCTACCTTGCACAATCAGGATGAGATTCGGCGTAAAGATGTCCGCGTCGGTGATATTGTGCTGGTGCGTCGTGCTGGTGATGTTATCCCAGAAATTTCCCGTTCACTCACTGAGCGCAGGACTACTCAGCTTGAAGAGTTTAGCATGCCAAAGGAATGTCCGGTATGTGGTTCACACGTTATTCAGGAACAAGACGAAACAATTATGCGTTGCTCTGGTGGTTTATATTGTATCGCGCAAAAAAAACAAGCAATTACCCATTTCTGCAGTAAACTGGCATTGAATATTGATGGCTTGGGCGAAAAGAGTGTCGAGCAACTGGTTGATGCTGGGCTGATTAATAATGTTGCGGATATTTTTCGTTTGCAAGTAGAACCGTTGTTAGAGTTAGAACGCTTTGCTGAGAAAAGCGCTACCAATCTAATCGCTGCGATTGAGAAAAGTAAGGCTACGTCTTTGCCTCGGCTTATTTATGCTTTAGGAATTCGTCATGTCGGAGAGAGCTCAGCTAAAGATTTGGCGCGCGCTTTTGGTAAGCTGGATGCGTTGATGTCTGCAAATAAAGAACAGCTGTTACGGGTAAGAGATGTCGGTGAAGTTGTCGCTGCGTCAATTATTAATTTTTTTAGTGAAGTACACAATTGCAAAATTATAGAAGAATTATTGGCATTGGGTGTTAATTATCCACCTTTGGTTGCCGATAACTTATACCATCCAGAGGTTAGCGGTAAGACTTTTGTTATTACAGGTAGTTTTGCTAATATTAAACGTGATGAAATTAAAGCTCGTTGGGAAAATTTTGGTGCAAAAGTAGTGGGTAGCGTTTCCAAAAAAACTGATTATGTCATAGTTGGCAGCGATGCAGGCAGTAAGCTTGATAAAGCCAATGAGTTGGGGATTAAGTTGATTGATGAAGCAGGATTGGCGATATTATTAGCTAAATTGAATAATGATGATAGTAAAGCTTAAGATATCACTATGGTTAAATTATACTTATGTTACTCTTAACAGGTAGAATTATTATGCAATCAAATCAAAATCCACCATATTTCTATGAGTTATTTATCTTTTGTTCTGGTAGAATAGGACGTGCTACATTTCTCAAATCAATGATACTAGTTATTTTAACTTACTTTAATTGTATTTTATTGGCTAATTATTGTGAGCTGAATAGTCAAAATTATTATCCATGTTTGAACTTAATCTTTGGATGGTGTATCTTTGCCATTACAATAAAGCGTTTACATGATAATGATAAAAGTGGTTATTTTCTATTATGGAGTTTATTGCCAGTTGTTGGTCCCATATATATTTTATATGTACTACTTAGAAAAAGAAGTTCTCTAGTTAACAGTTATGGATTACGCTTTGAAGATGTTCCATATGACTATCTAACAAACGTTAAATTAGAATCAAAGAAAAATAACTTGCTAATAGTTGATGATGTTACCTGTAATAATCCTATAGCGGTAAAGAATGTAATTACACCAACTACTAATCAGGAGATTATTGACAAATTAATTAATTTTAAACTTCCTATTTCAATTAGTGGAGGAAGATTTTCAATGGGTGGTCAAACTGCAAGTCCTGACACATTGCATATTGACATGAGAAAGATGAATAAAATACTCGAATTTGCACCTTTGAAAAAATATATTCGTGTTCAAGTTGGTATTCGTTGGTGTGATATTCAACGATTTATTGACCAATTTGAGTTATCTATCAAGATAATGCAAACTTATGCCAATTTTACAGTAGGTGGTTCATTAAGTGTAAATGCACATGGACGCTATATTGGACAGGGGCCAATTATTTTATCTGTTCGAGAAATTGTTCTTATCCTTGCAGATGGTAAATTAATAACTGCATCACCAATTGAGAATCAAGAGTATTTTTATTCTGCGATCGGTGGATATGGTGGAGTAGGCATTATTGTTGAAGCTGAGTTAGATCTTACAGAAAATATTAATTTGGAACGAACGCAAAAAAAATTAAGTATAGATGAATATTATAAATATTTTCGAGAGCACATTCGGGATAATTCTATGGCTGTTATGCATAACGGAGATATTTATCCTCCTGGGTACAAGCGCGTAAATGCAGTAACTTGGGAGCAAACTTTAAAACCGACAACAACGAAAACAAGGTTACAAGTAATTAAGAAAATTAGGTTGAGTTATCGTTATTTTCTCTGGGCTATAGCTGAAACTCCATTTGGTAAATGGAGAAGAGAGTTTATTGTTGATAAATTAAGTTATATGGGGCATAAAGTACACTCTAAAAATTATGAAGCTAGTTATGATGTGTCCGAGCTAACCCCGATTGTAACTAATAAAAAGTTTTGGGAATTACAAGAGTATTTTATTCCTATTGAACAATTTGATCAGTTTACAAAGCTGATGAAAAATATTTTGCAACGTTACAATGTTAATGCTTTGAATATTTCAATCCGACATGCAAAATCTGATAGTGGAAGTTACTTGGCTTGGGCTAGAGAAGAAGTATTTGCTTTTGTCCTGTATTTTAAACAGTTTTATGGTGAAGAAGCTCAAACAAAAGTTGGTATTTGGACGAGAGAATTAATCGATGCAGTAATTAGTTGCAATGGAACATACTATCTTCCATATCAAATTTTTGCAACTTATGAGCAATTTAATCGTGCTTATCCAGATGCACAGAAATTTTTTGAATTTAAACAACATGTAGATCCAACTTATCGATTTAGAAATAAGCTTTGGGATACATATTATCTACCATATTTTGTGAAGGAAATTAAATAGATGGGAAATGAGTTCAATTTAATTCTCAGAAATCAAAATTATCACGACAAGCTTTATTTATTTTTGCAAAATATTTTCCGAGTATTACCAGAAGATAAGTTTTTCAATTTGATTAAACATAATACCGAGTTACTGGCTACAGATAAAGATATCTATAATCAGATTAGTAGAGATATTTCTTCAATAAAGCCATTTTTAGTTGATTTTCGTTATGGATTACCTGCGCTCTTTAAACAAAAAAAAGTGATTGCAAATCAAACAAAGCAATTAGTTGGTGATTTAATAGTTGATAGTTACCTTGAAATTGGCACAGTTGGAAGATACATTCCATATCTGACTAAAGTTCTTAATTTTGGAAAACAATTATATGTTGCAAATGATAAACCTGCAACTTATAGCATGTTAGATATAATTGATAGAGGTGGAGTATCAATTAAATTTAATCATGTGGATTTAAATAACTATGCTCCGCTCAATATATCTTCGAACAGTTTGGATATGGTGAGTTGCTATATCGGTTTGCACCATATACCATTAGACAGGCTGAACTCTTTTATTGCTTCTATTTACCAGGTACTTAAGCCTGGTGGTAAATTTATTCTTCGAGATCATAACTGTGATTCAAATGACATGATCGTATTTGTGTCTTTAATTCACACTGTATTCAACATCGGTAGTGGAGTAACTGAGGAACAAAATGCTAATGAACCAAGATATTTTCGTTCGTTAGCGGAGTGGATCGATATATTAGCTAATAATGGATTTAATTATACAGGAAAGAAATTATTTCAAGATAATGATCCATCTAAGAATGCATTAATGTTATTTTTGAAAGAATAGTGAGTGGTATTATGAGTTTGCGTAATACAATTGTGCTTAGTATTATTATTTTGATGATGTTATTAATTTGTAATATTAGTGCTCAGAATAGTAAATTACCAATAATTAAATTTATTGACACGAATAAATATGTCACTTCTTATATTCCAGAGTCAGATACACGAAGTTTGGATCAGACTATACTAACCTTTCCTGAGTGGTATTTGGTATATAGCCCAGAAGAAATGGCAGAATTAAGTAAATCTCAAACGTTAGATAGGTTCCCATTTTATAATAGTATTTGGCAGTATTGGGACTCCTATTTAACCGTTAGCGAATATGCTCGCCAAATTAATAGCAGTAATTGGGGTTATCATGTTATGTTGTTGGTAATTGGTACTAGTACGACAATTGAGTATTTTTTGCGCGGAATTTATGAAAATAGTGTAGGCAGATTTACTTTTTATTTGGCAGGGAGGTCAGAGGAAGATGATTATGCTGCGAACGTCTCTTCTCAGTATGCTACGTTTATCAACTATTATCCATGGTATGAATTTAATTTTTGGCATAGTTTAGTTGGACTTTGGCATTTGCCTTTGTCTGGAGAGAATTTTATACGCAAAATTGAGCGGCGCTACATCTTAACAACAGATTATTTAGCAAAGTTTTTATACGCAAAAATTATTGGCTTACTAACTCATTCTGCATTTGGAGTTGCTAAATTAAATACGATTGTAATTATTAATAAGTCTCCAAAAAATCTTAAAGATATACCCCAATACAAACAACTTAAAACAATTGGTAATGATTTTATGGTAGAGCTGCCTCGATATGACCTTTTTAAAAGCTACGCTTTGGATTTAGCAAAACAAGATATAGATTTTGTAGACATAGCTGGAAATAGAGGTTTTATTGCGGTGAGCATTATTTCTAAAGAATTTCAAGAGACTGACGATTGTCAAATATTATTTAAGCAGGAGATTTATACTAAACCAGGGTATGAACGAGTATTTGTTATTACGCCAGTAAGGCAATTAAGTAATTTTCTTAGACGTTCGATTAATCAACAATTTACTATTGAACATATTTATGATTATTAAATAAAGTTAAGTAGAGTGGATTTTAGCCGAAGTGAAAAATGAAGCAAGTAATAATTCGTGAAGTCGTTTCCAGTGATGAAGCGATATTAATTAAGCTAATCGAGCAACTGGGATATTCGATAACTTTATCTGAGCTGCAAGCAAATATTGAATTATGCTTGAGCGATAAGCATTATAGTATTTTTGTCGCAGAGACCCAAGGTGAAATTTATGGTTTTATTGGGCTTATTACCGCCAGTTGGCTACATCGTAACGGCTCTTGGGCTAAAGTTTTAGCTTTGGTCGTTGATGAAGAGCAACGTGGAGCAGAAATCGGCAGTCAACTACTCAATTTTGCAGAAAATTATGCTAAAGCCCAAGGTTGTGATAAAATAGAACTTACTAGTGGCTTGCATCGCCATCAAAGTGGTGCACATAAATTTTATCGTAATCATGGTTATCAGAGCGATTTAACTCAGTATTTTATGAAGAAATTATCATAGGAATCAGTGTGATGTATTTATGTATCGATATCGGCAACTCACAGATACACAGTGGTGTATTTAATGTAAATGGTGAAATCTTAGTCCAATTTCGCCATAATACTAGCCACGTTGGCTCATCAGATCAGTTTGCGTTGTTTATTTTGCAGGTATTACGTGAAAATAGTATTGACCCCACGCAAATTAAGCGGGTAGCAATTGCTTCGGTTGTTCCTTCCGTGGATTATAGCGTTACTTCTGCATTTATTAAATATTTCAAGATAACACCATTGTTTCTTAAGCCGGGAGTTAAGACCGGAATTAAAATTGCTTCAAATAATCCAGGGGAAATTGGTGCGGATCTAATCGCTGGCGCTGTAGGTGGAATAAGTAAATATCCCAATAAGCACTTATTGATTTTTGATTTCGGTACGGCTACTACGGTGATCTATATTACACCACAAGCTGAATTTGTTGGCGGTGCAGTACTGCCTGGAATTCGTCTGATGATGGAAAGTTTACAGCATAATACGGCTAAATTGTTTACGGTAAATATTTCAGCTCCTAAGCAGGCTATTTCCAAAGACACGCGGATGGCGATTCAGTCTGGCTTATATTACAGTCAAACTGGAGCAGTAAAAGAATTAATCGCACAAGTTATTCATGAGTATGCTATTGAGCGCCGTGATTTGATTGTTATTGGCACTGGTGGTTTTGCAACCTTACTAAATACTTCCAGCGTTTTTGATGATATTGTGCCTGATCTATTACTGCTTGGACTCAAAGAAATTTTAAATATTAATGAATAGGGATTAAATGTCATCTGATATGATCGTAGTTATTGGTTTAATTTTAGCAAATGCATTATTTACTATTTCCGATATGTCGGTGATAGCTTCAAAAAAAACTCGTTTGCAAACCTTGATTGATAATGGTAGTAAAAATGCTGTTCGAGCATTAAAGTTAGCCGAAAATCCGACGCATATAATTGCAACAACCCAAATAGGTCTGACTGTTGTCACTTTGTTGGAGGGGGCTTTTGTTGAGGCTTCATTGTCAGGTAAAGTTGCGTCATACTTTATTCAAATGGGATACTTTCATGGACAGGAAGCTCATATTGCTTCAGTTTCTGTTTTTGTTGTAGTGACTTTTTTATTGATACTTTTTGGTGATATTTTACCTAAACGAATCGCGATATTATATCCTGAAGCGGTAGCAGTTACGCTTGCTCCAGTTACTACGTTTGTAATTAAATTATTATTGCCAATTGTAACTAGTTTTGCTTTCTTAAGTGACTCGATTTTGCGCTTATTTGGCTTATCAACTAAACGTAACGACGAAGTTTCTGAAGAAGATATTGAAACAATGTTTGAAGCTGGTGCCCAATCTGGAGTTTTAATTCAAGCTGAAAAAGATTTATTTGATAATGTTTGGCGCTTAGACGAAAGTAAAGTTGGTTCGCTAATGACGCCACGTTCAGATATTGTTTTTATTGATGTAATGGCGCCATCAATTGATAATGTTGATAAAATCTTGAGTAATCCTTCACAAAATTTATTGATCTGTAAAGGAAGCTTGGATCATGTTTTGGGTTATATTCCAGCGGTAAAAGTGATTAAGGAAATAGTTCAACAGTTTCATGAACACGTTGCTAAAGCGCAGATGAACTGGACGGAAGGTTTAAAACCAATTCACAATATTCCTAATAGTTTAACTTTAATTGAGATTTTAGAATCATTTCGCTCTTTTAAAACCCATATTGCTTTGGTTTATAATGAATTTGGACATGTTGAGGGTTTAATTACTTTGGGTGATTTGGTAACTGCTGTAATTGGCGATATTCCAAGTGTAAATAGTGAAAGTATTCAGCTGATTGAAAAAGACCCATCAGGAAAATGGCTAGTAGATGGTTTAGCTTCAATCAATGATTTACTGGATGAATTGGAAATTGATGATTTACCTGAAGGTGACGCGGGTAGTTATCAAACAGCTGCAGGGTTCGTAATTTCATTTATTGGTCGCGAACATGGCAGATTACCAAAAGTTTTTGACAAATTTGAATTTGCTGATTATGTTTTTGAAATTGTTGATATTGATCGTGAAGGTGGATATCGGGTTGATAAAATCATGGTACGCAGATGTGAAACTTCGGATAATGAATTTACTGAATAAAGTTATTAAGACTGTAAGGGCTATTGTTAAATGACAACTAATCATTATAAGGCGGTAATTTTTGACCTTGATGGTACTTTGTTGGATACTGTTCAGGATATTGCCAACTCAATGAATAATGTGCTTGAGCGTCATGGATTTCCACTCCATGATATTGCGAGTTATCGACGTTTTATTGGAAACGGAATTTCCAAATTAGTTTATCGTGCCTTACCTTCGGAAATCAGTGAAGGTGTACACTACAATAAAATACTTGCTGAAGTTATTGATGAGTATTCGCGGAATCTTGATGTTTATACACGGTTGTATGATGGTATTGGTGAACTGTTGAGTGAGTTAAATCAGCGTGGAATTAGCTTGGCAATTCTTTCCAATAAAGATGATAGTTTTATGAGTGAAGTTGTTGCAACGTATTTATCTCAATGGAAATTTGAGGTGGTCTTTGGTGCACGGGCAAATACTCCAGCTAAGCCAGATCCTTATTCTGCGCTGGAAATTGCCGAAATTATGGGGTTGCAGCCGACGGAATTTCTTTTTTTAGGCGATACTAGTGTTGATATGCTCACAGCCAATAGTGCAGGAATGTATGCAGTAGGTGCGGCATGGGGGTTTCGTGGAAGGGAAGAGTTGTATGCAAACGGTGCGAGATTGGTGATCGATTATCCAGTCGATTTGCTTCAACTTTTATAGTATATATAAATTCTTTTTAAATTGCAATCAATTATCTCTAATTAGCGTTCATTGTATAAGGTAAAATACAGGACTAAGTATATTTTTAGGCTGCTATGATGCGTAAGCTAATTTCATGGTCACGTTTTGTGATGTGTGTTCTTTTGATGTGCTACATTGTTGGTTCGTCATATCTATTTTATCCTTTTATTCCAATGAGTTGGTGGCGACGTTTTTTTCACAAGCCATGGGCACGAGCGATGGTTTGGGCGATTGGTGCCAAATTTGAAGTGACAGGTTCAATTGGTGATGATTACATTCAGCCTAATACAATGTTTGTCCAAAATCACGTCTCTTGGCTAGATACTTTAGTTATGTCTAGCGTATATTGTACTAACTATGTTGGTAAAGTTGAGATGTTGCGCTGGGCTTTACTCAGAAATATCATTAAATCAGGTGGTACTGTATTCATTGATCGTAAAAATAAACGAGATTTAGTTATGGCAAATAAGAAAATTGCTAAAGTCATGCAAGATGGTTGGGCAATGGGTTTATTTCCAGAAGGTACAACTAGTGATGGTATGACGATCTTGCCATTTCATGCTTCAATTTTTGAATCAGCAATGATTGCTAAAAGCCGGGTTGTTCCTGTTGTCTTGCGTTATCGTAATGCTGATGGTTCGCCATCTACTGAAGTTACATTCTCAAAAAAAAGATGGATGGAATCAGTGTGGAGTACTTTGCGCCTTAAAGGCTTAGTAATCAAGATTGATATACTGGAAGCGGTGAATGCGACTGATTTTCCTAATCGAGAAGCTTTATCCCAGTATATGTATGCAAAAATTAGTACGCTTTACCATAGTGATTTAGATAGTGAGCCTGCGGTTTACTAGTCTAGTTGAAGATAATATGAAATCAGAGAGAGTTTATAAATATGCCAATTAGTAAGTCTTTAATCTTGGATGCCTATCGTTGGCGTCATGCATGTAAAGAATTTGATGCCAGTAAAAAAATTTTAGCAGAGGATTTTGATTTTTTATTGCAGATTATAAGTCTGTCGCCATCTTCATTTGGGCTGCAACCTTATGAGGTTTTTGTTTTGAAAAATCAAAAGCTATTGCACGAACTGCATCCGCATATGTGGGGTGCACAAAAACAATTGCCAACTGCAAGTCATATACTTATGTTTGCTTCTAAGAAAGATATTACGGTAAATGATGCCTATTTTGATCATATCCTTCAAGATGTTCAGCAAACACCTGTGGAAATGCAGGAGATGCGACGTAATTTAATCCAAAACCATCAGCTAAATGAGATTCAACTAAAAAAAGACTCTCGCTATCTTAATGATTGGGCTGCGAAACAAGCCTACATCGCGTTGGGTAATGTCATGAGTGCCGCAGCACAAATTGGTATTGATTCGTGTCCGGTAGAAGGGTTTGTCAGTCAAGAAGTAATGGATATTTTAGTTCAGCATAAAGTCTTTGATCCAGAATTTTATCAAGCTGTAGTCTTTTGTTTTTTTGGTTATCGTTTGAATCCGCCAGCACGTGAAAAAACTCGCAAATCATTAGCTGAATTAGTACATGTTGTTTGATTTTTGTCATAGAAATATAAAAGGGTCATCATTGAAAAAAATTCTAGTGTTATTAATGTTGTCGGTATCATGTATGGCATATAGTGATGATGGTGTTAATACGCCTTACTCAAGTGACCCGTTAGAATCTTCTGTAGGTACATCAAAACAATTGTTTAAATCTGGGTGGTATGGACACTCCAAAGATATAACGTATATAAAATTAATTCAAGTTGGTAAAAATATGGGGCTGAGTATTTTATTTAGTTCTACTGGTTATTTCTGCCCAATTGATCAGTATTTACCATTTAATGCAGACAGCAAAATCGCCAATGCCTATAATTATACTGTTGGTAATGGATGTATAGCAACAATCACGATGAATCCTAAAAATAATACGTTTAAATTAACTGTCAATAGCCGTTCAAAGTGCTTTGAAGAACCGACTTATCAAGAGTTTTGCAATGGTAATCTTGATGTTCATATGACAGATGAACGTGCCTCTACCTTGTTTGTCAACAAGGTATTTACTTATCAGAAAAAGCAAAGTGACGATGATTATGATTGGAACGATGATTAATTACACTTATAATGCATTCATGAGAAAGAGTTAAGGCAATTTTACTTTGAGTTCATGGTTTGGGATACGAGTTATTGGGAATTAAAAATAAGGAAGAATAAAGTATGAAAATATTAATTATCGGTAAAGGTGGACGAGAGCACGCTTTAGCTTGGAAATTTAGCCAAAACCCACAAATTGAGAAAATATTTGTTGCGGAAGGCAATCCTGGTTGTGAATTATTACCGCGTGTAAGTAATGTGAAATTAAATAAAATCGATGAGTTGCTTGAATTTGCCGAAGTACAAAAAATTGATTTAACGATTGTCGGAAGTGAAGAGCTGCTGGTCGAAGGAATTGTTGATAAATTTGAAGCGGTTGGTCTTTCTATTTTTGGACCAAATAAGCAAGCTGCACAGCTTGAGGGTAGCAAAGCATTTGCCAAAGAATTTATGAACAAATATGGTATTAAAACTGCCCATCATGAAAGTTTTACAGATTATGCTAGAGCGTTAAAATATTTAGATAAAGTTAGCTATCCGATTGTAATTAAAGCTAGTGGTTTAGCTGCTGGTAAAGGCGTTGTTATTGCGGAAGATAATGATCAAGCGGAAGCGGCTTTAGCTTCAATGCTTTTGGACCAAGTATTTGGTGAATCTGGTTGTGAAGTAGTTATTGAAGAGTATTTGGTTGGGGTTGAAGCATCTATTTTATCTTTCACTGATAGTGAAACTATAATCCCGTTAATTAGCGCCAAAGATCACAAAAAAATTGGTGATGGTGAAACTGGGCTAAATACTGGTGGCATGGGAGTTATCGCACCAAATCCATACGTTACTGCTGATGTTAATCAGGCGTTTATTAGTGATATCTTAGAACCTACTTTGCGCGGCATCAAAGCAGAGAAGATGGATTTTGCTGGAGTAATATTTTTTGGTTTAATGATTACCAAGCATGGTGTTTATTTACTTGAGTATAATATGCGATTAGGTGATCCAGAAACTCAGGCAGTACTCCCATTGCTTAAATCTGATTTATTGACTGTGATTGATGCAGCATTAAATAAAAAATTAGAGACGATACAACTTGAATGGCTAAGTGGTGCAACTTGTTGCGTGGTGTTGGCATCTGGTGGTTACCCTGAAACTTATCATAATGGTCATCACATCCAAGGAATTAAAGAATTCAATCATGATCATGCTCAGCTATTTTTAGCTGGTGTGTCTTCCAATGGTAATGAGTTTGTAACTGCTGGTGGACGCGTGCTGAATGTAGTAGCACATGGTAAAGATTTAGCTACTGCGCGACAAAATACCTATAAATTGCTTGATTCTGTCCATTTTAAAGATTGCTACTATCGTAAAGATATCGGTGAAATTAATTCATGAGTGATCAACAGGTAGCTCATAACTTTACTAACCGCCAGATAAATATTATGGCGGTTTGTGCATTTTTAATCATTCCTATGTCAGGTTTGGCGGTTGATATTTATGTTCCCTCCCTTCCCGCTGTTGCTAGATATTTTCATATTAGTGAGGCACTTACACAAGTTACAGTAACAATTTTTTTAATTGCATATGCACTTAGCCAATTTATTGCCGGAAACATCATTGATGCATATGGTCGACGCAAAATTACGATTATCTCGCTGCTTGCATTTAGTTGCTTTAGTTTCTGTATTCCACAAATTGATAGCATTGGGATGCTGCTACTGCTACGCTTTCTCCAAGGATTATGTGTTGGGTTTTTTATGGTTTCTAAGCGTGCGATTATCGTTGATATTTATAGTGGGATTAAATTGCAGTCAATGTTGATCTATACCACTATTGCCTGGTCATTAGGTCCGATTGTTGCTCCAGGAATTGGCGGATATCTGCAAAGTTTCTTCGGCTGGAAATCATGTTTTTATTTTTTAGCTGGGTATTCTTCTGCTCTAGCAATGCTTGAGTTTGTCTTTGTACCGGAAACAATAAAAAATAAAGCGATTTTAAATTTTACTAACATTAAATCTGCTTATAGTGAGATATTAAGTGATAGTAAATTTAATCTTGGGGTTTTAAGCTTAGGTTTCTCATATGCAATGGTAATGTTATTTAATCTTTTAGGATCTTTTTTAGTTCAAGTGACACTTGGTTATACTCCAATTGAATATGGACATTATGCTTTGGTAATGGGGTTTGCATGGATGTGTGGTGGATTAGTTAACCGTCGATTGTTAAGTCTATCCTTAATGTCCAAAATGCGTGTAGCAATCATTTGTGCCATATCCCTAGCAATAATTATGTTCATGATTAGTTTAAAGAGTGAAAACATCTATACTATTTTGATCCCAGCATTTTTTATGCATTGTTTAGCTGGCTTTATTTTTAATAACTATTTTGCTTACTGTTTGTCAATGTTTCCTCGTTACGCCGGAACAGCTGGTGGAATTGCCGGTAGTGGAGCATATGTTGTGACTTTTCTTGGCAGTTCTATTTTGGCAGGAATGCTGCCCAGCAGCGCGGTAACATCATTGGCTGCTGGATATTTTATTTTAGCAATTGCTTGTTGGTTGCTTTATAAAAAGATCAATTCTCAAATAACAAACTAACTTTTCTAGTGGAAATAGTTAGTCGATGAAACTATTTATTGCTTTTTAATATAGCAGCAGATACCTCATGGTGATTATATTTTTCTGCCAGCTCAAGCGCAGTCATTTCATCGTAATCTCGGTGTTGCAGATTTGCTCCAGCTGCAATTAATACTTCAATCACTTGAACCTTACCTTGGCGTGCAGCCATTAATAATGGTGTACGCAGATCAAGGTCGCTGTGCTCTAAATTAGCGCCAACACTGAGTAGTAACTTAACCAGATTTGCCTTGCCGAGTAACGCTGCCATGCTTAGTGCCGTTCTACCTGCAATATTAACATGCTCAAGATTAGCACCAGCGGCAAGTAAAATTCGCATAATATTTGATTTACCATGTTCTGCGGCAAGCATGAGAGGTGTTTCTCCATTTTCATCTTGATGCTCAATATTCGCACCAGCTGCAAGTAGTGAACGCACTACATTTGATTTACCATGAATCGCAGCAAGAGACAGTGCACTTTGTCCGAAACGATTGGTTTTTTCCAAATCTTTGGCATGATGGTGTATCATGTTTTTCACTTGTTTAGCTGTACCACTAACTACTGCGCTTAACAGACTATGGTCGTTTGTAAGAGCTGGTTGCTGTTGTTTTGCTTGGGTGATAAATTTAGTTGGATTGCGTAATAATTCCGCTAAATTCTTATGACTATTTGTTTCTGCTAAGTGCAATGCGCTATTATTTTCATCATCACGCAGATTAAGATTGGCATTATAAGTTAATAAAATCTTGGCTGGTTCTAAATTACCGCGTTCGGCAGCAATCAGTAAAGCACTACGACGATGTTGTTCGGTGTGTTCAAGATTAGCACCATGAGTAATAAGTAATTCTAGTATTTGTGGCTGATTATACCAAGCTGCAAATATTAGTGGACTCCAGCCATACTCATCAAAATCTTCAAGATTAGCACCGTGATCAAGTAAAATCTTTACAATTTCAATATGACCAGCTCTAATTGCGTACATCAATGGTGTCCAATATGATTTATTACAATAATCAACATTTGCTCCTGAGTTTAGCAGTAGTTCAACGGCTTCGATTTTACCCGCGCTAGTAGCCCAAATCAGAGTTTTACCACAATCTGCATTGCGTTTACTCATACTAGCCCCAGCTCGTACTAAGCATAGAACGGTATCATGAAAGAACTTATCCTCAGCAATATCTAGTGCACTCATCCCATAATCATCGAGGTGCTCAATATTTGCTCCAGATGCAATTAAAATATCTAATGACTCCTGTCTGTTGTATAGTGCAGCAATAGATAGTGGAGAGCGCCCATATTCATCACAATGTTCAAGATTGGCACCTAGCTCAATTAATAACGTAACCATTTCCAGATTGTTATTACGTGCGGCGTAGTGTAATGGACTCCATCCATAAATATCGTAACATTCAAGATTGGCACCACAGTTAATTAAAGTTTTAACTGCTTCGGCTTGAGTTTTGAGGACAGCAAAAAATAACGGGCTCCAGCCAATTTTATCGCAGCGATTAAGATTTATACCAGCTTCAGAAAGAGCAATAATCGACTGACAACTCCCATCACGAGCCGCGTAAATTAATGCTGTATTGCCGCTTTCATCAGTTTGTTCAATAGGTGCACCATGTTTAACTAACAGTCTAATAACTTCAGCTTGATCTTTCCAGCCAGCAAAAAATAAGGCTGTCCAACCTAGCTCATCGCTGTAGCGATAATCACATCTATGCTCTAATAAAAATTCACAAATTGAAAATTTGCCATCGCGAGCAGCATAAATCAACGGTGTACATCCAGTATTATCTATCTTGTTTAAATCAGCTCCGTTATTAGCAAGGAGTTTGACGGTGTCAAGGTGATCTTCTTTGATTGCAAAAAACACCGCGCTCCAACCATAGCGATCACTGTGTTCAATATTGATGTTAACATTGATTAACTCTCGGATTACGTCACTAAAGCCATCACGTGCAGCATAAAGTAATGGTGTTCTACCGTAATCATCTTGCGCATCAGGATTAGCACCACGTAACAATAATTGTTTTACAATTTGTGGTTGATTTTGCCAAGTTGCAAAAAAGAGTGCTGTCCAGCCATAATTATCTGCTAACTCTAGATCAGCGCCTGCATTTAAGAGTAAATTTATAATTTCAGTATCGGCACCAAGTGCTGCGGCATTTAACGCACTCCAGCCATTTGATGCTAATTGATTAACATTTGCACCATGATTAAGGCTACTAATTACTAGCTCACTATTATTGGTTTCTATCGCGTAAAATAAATCGTCTGTGATATCATTGGTAATATTAGAGTTTTGTTGGCGATTTGCCTCGATTAAATCATGTAATTTACTAGCAATTTCATTGTGCCCAAAGAGTTCAGCAGCACTCTGAGCAGTTGTTCCAAATTTATTGGTTAACTCAAGGTTAGCACCAGCTTGGAGCAGTATTTCAACCGCGCTCCAATTTCCCGAGTTTGCGGCTTGAATTAGTGGGCTAATTCCATGAGAATTGACCTGATTAACCTCCACGCCATCATTAATTAAACTAACTAATTTGAATAAATTATTATTGCGTGCTGCTTCGATTAACTGGTCAATGATTTGCATTTAATTTCCTTAAAAATACCTGCGGATTTTACCATATTTTTAGAGTGATATTTAGTGGTATATGAGAAAATAGTTTATTCCCATTTGTCTTGAGTTTTTATTTATTAAAAATCATCTTTACGTAGTGATTTTTCCAGAATTTGCTTACCGTAGTAGACCGCAGCTAAAATTACCCCAATACCGAGTATTTGCATAGCGTGCAAGGTCTCATGAAAAATAACATAAGCATAAACTGCGGCAAAAATAGGCGAGAGCAGCAGAAAAATTGAAGTTAGTTGAAGTGGAATATATTTAACTGAATAAGCCAGTAAAGTTTGTCCAAGAACCTGACCATTAAACGCAACAAAGACTAAGACTATCCAACCAGTATGCGTCAGTGGAATCACTACTTCGTGTTTGTAAATTGCAAGAAGCATTAATAAAATTCCGCCGACAATGCAAACCATAATCATTACCATACTGGCAGGGTAAGCTTCTCGGGCAGTTTTAATGCTAGTAAGGAAAAGTGCATAAAATACTGCGGATAGTAAAGCTAACCAATCTCCAGTAAGATGTCTAGCAGAAAGACTATTATCAGACATTAAAAAATAGAGCCCAACGATAGCTAGTATTACAGTGACTAAAAATTTAAGCGGGATTTTTTCTTTAAACCAAAAAATTGAAATTGGTGCAATTACGAACGGTACCATATTGGTTAATAGAGTTGATTCTGCCAACGAGGTATAGATGATAGAAACATTAAATACCGCCAAATCCAAGGCAAAAAACAATCCAGCACAACATGAAGAAACAACAATTGGCATGGTTAATTTTTGCTGAAAATTACGCTTATTGCTACCATTCATGACAAGAAGCATAGGAATAGTCAGCAATAAGCGATATGCACCTGATGCAACAGGACCAGTTTCACAAAAGCGAATTAAAACACTCGAAAAGACGATATTGGCAATCGCAAATAGCACAAAGAAGATATGTTTATTCATGTGTAAGTTAATTCTCTGGATATAATAAATATTTTTTACGGATTAGTTTAAATTTAGTTAGTTCTGGCTGCCAGCTGGCACGAATGGCACTTTCACTAAAACCTGATTCAACTTGCTGGCGTAATAAAGCAGTTCCGGCGAGTTTGTAAAAAAATGGTGTAAAAAAATGTGCTTTATCCGGAAACTCTTGATAAGCTTGTAATAAGTATTTTAGCTGAATTTGTCCGTTAACTTGTGCAAGAATAGTGCTTTCTGGTAGTTGTAGATTCCAGCCAAAGCATTGCTTACCTTTAAATGGAGGATTTAGTGCGCCTGTTACAGCTTGTGGTGTGAAACTAAAATCACTTTGATAGTCAGGGTGTCCGAGCACTTGAAAGGGCATAGCTGTACCACGTCCAACGCTGAGCTTAGTTCCCTCAAACCAACCTAATGATGGATACCAATAAATCGCGCTCATATTGGGTAAATTTGGTGATGGTCGCACACTTAGCTGAATTTTGCTTTGATGAGTATAGTTAGCCAATGGTATTACCGTTAATTTGAGTTGCCGTGCTTTTTGGCGTGGTTGTAAATCAAGCCACTGTTCACCTTGTAACATTTTGGCATATTCACCAATAGTCATCCCATAAACCACTGGGATATTTTGCATACCAACAAATGATTTATATTTACTTTCTAAAACTGGTCCATCAATGTAGAAGCCATTGGGGTTGGCACGATCCAGTATAATTAAAGGTTTATTATTTTCTGCTGCTGCTTCCATTAATTTTTGTAATGATGAAATATACGTATAATAACGTACGCCAACATCCTGAATATCAAAGACAATAATATCCACGTCAGCTAAGTCCTGTGTATCTGGGCGATCTTTTTTACCGTATAATGAAACGATTTTAATTCCGTTTTCGGTTGTGCTGGCAACTGACGCACCGGCATCACTTAGACCGCTAAAGCCATGTTCAGGAGTAAATATTTTGACAATATTTATTTTTTTTGTGCGCAAAAAACTGATGATGTTTTGACTCTCAACGACTGATGCGTTATTAGCAAAAACTGCGACACGTTTTTGGCTAATCATCGACTCATATAGATCAAACCGAGCATCAGCATTGACTACTTCCTGAGCGCTACTATTTGCTGCGATTAATAATGATAAAATACTGGCTATCGTGAAAGTGAATAGATGTTTCATTGGGTTTACTTAAGCGTCAAAAGAATTAATTTTAACATTATTTGCCAACTACTTTCATGTTGAATTCCATTTTACTGAATAAGGTTTTTATTAAATGAGAGTTGAAATCAAGTGATTGTTTGTGGTGTATGTTAAAATAAAGTAATTAATAACTAAAGCATGGGGTACGAACTTGCAACAATTTACAAAAGCTGCACTAGATGCAGTTATTCTTTATTTTAAACAGAACAAGTTAATCGAGTATAAACCTGAAATATTGATTGATGAAGCTAATAAGTTGTGGAATCAAATAGCTCAGATTAATAGTGGTGATGAGAAATTAAATGAATCTTATCGTGAGTTTTTATGGACAAATGTTATCGCAACTAATTCTGATTTGGAGGATGCTGTTGTATTGGAGCAATTAGTTCCGCTTTGGAGTGCATCGCGTGGCGTTAAATTTGCGGCTGATAAACCAATTGACGAGTTTTATATGGAGTTTGAGTTAAGTTGGTTGTGGTTTTTATTAGCATCATGTGCTTCGCAAAATGATTTTGACCATACAAGAGTAGCAAAAATGCGGACTATAATCAGGCGTTACAGTAATTTACCTCAAATTTGGTTGTATCTATGTCAACTTGATGGCGATGCAATTGAAACTGCTTATACTTTTTAATGAGGTAGTCTGTGCGTTATATACAAGATAATATTGCAGCGATTGCTAGCGGTTCAGGACAGGCAGGGGTTGGCGTAATCCGCATTTCAGGAAACAATTTAGGTGAGTTAGCGCGTATTCTAAGCGGAAAACAAAATTTGAAACCGCGCTTTGCACATTATAGTGAATTTGTTGATGCAAGTGGAGAGGTAATTGATTCAGGTTTAATCATCTGGTTTGATGCGCCCCGTTCATTTACTGGTGAAGATGTTTTAGAGCTACAGGGACACGGTAGTCCGGTAGTTTTAAATATGTTGCTCAGGCGTTGCTTAGAGTTGGGTTGCCGTTTAGCTGAAGCAGGAGAGTTTACCAAGCGCGCTTATCTAAATGGCAAACTAGATCTGGTGCAAGCGGAGAGTATTGCGGACTTAATTCATGCTGAAAGTGAGGCTACTGCTAAAGGAGCACTAAAATCGCTAAAAGGTGAATTTTCTCGGCATATTGAGGTAATTAATGAACAATTGATTAACTTACGGATGTTTGTTGAAGCGACTTTGGATTTTCCTGAAGAAGATATTGAATTTATTGCTAATGCCAAAATTAAGCAAAAATTAGAAATTTTACGTGAACAAATCCATCAACTACTATCAAGTACACAACAAGGTGTAATCTTAAATAATGGTGCTAATATTGTAATTATTGGGCGTCCAAATGTCGGGAAGTCAAGCCTTCTAAACGCTTTAGCCAATGAAGAAGTTGCAATAGTTACCTCAATTGCCGGAACGACTCGCGATATAGTGAGGCAAAAAATTATTGTTGATGGTGTCCCATTTAATATTATTGATACGGCAGGTATCCGTGAAACGCAGGACGTTGTTGAGCAGATTGGAATTGAACGAGCTCTAGCTGCGATAAAAGATGCTGATCTGGCTTTAATCTTGATTGATGATAGCGTTGGCATGAGTGAAGAGGATACACAAATCCTTGGTAAGCTGCCCACAGAATTACCACGAATTTTTGTCCATAATAAAATTGATTTATCATCTGGAAAAGCTTCTGTCATAGAGAGTGAAAGCGATACTCAGGTATACATCTCTGCTAAACTTGGTTTGGGAATTGATCTACTTCGTCAGAAGTTGTTATCTTTGATTGGTTGGGAAAATTCTGCCAGTGATGTATTTTTAGCGCGTACTCGTCATTTGGATGCAATGCGTATAGCTGTAACCCATATTGATAATGCATTTAGTAATTGGCAATCACTGGAGATATTGGCAGAAGAGTTACGCTACTCACATACTGCACTTAGTAGTATAACTGGTGAATTTAGCGCTGATGATTTATTAGGGGTGATATTCAGTAAATTTTGTATCGGAAAATAAGGTAAAAAAAGTTGGTTAGTAAAAAATGAAATGATACATGTTGTAAATATTGATTTATTGATAGAGTTATATGGGTTTTATTAACAAATATCTTTTAACATCATTTATCTGGTAGTTATCAATGATGGAAGAAGGTATATGTTTTTAATTTCACCATTAGTAAATATCTGATTTATGATGTTGTTTATAATTAACTGTCTGATTTTAAGCTATTTATGAATGATTTAATTGAACTAATGGGATATTACAGCATTGAAATAAGTCAAATCAGCATTGCCTGTTTGATTTTCCTGTCATGATTATTCACAATAATGGATAATCAGACTTTGACAAAATTATGTCTTGGGTTTCATAAAAGTGGGCAATGCTAAAGCTGAGCATTGTCAATTATGTTAAAATTACGCTGTTAGCTTAAGTTTATTTAAGTATAAGTAATTTAAAAAAGTTGGGGCAATGATTATTAAGCTGTTATTTGTATTTGGTACGCGACCTGAAGCAATTAAAATGTTGCCAATTATTAAGCATGCTCAAAGATTCTATAGTAATGAGATTATTGTGAAAGTCTGTGTTACAGGGCAGCATCGTCAAATGCTAGATCAAGTATTAAGTATTTTTGGAGTTACACCAGATTATGACTTGGATATTATGGCGCAGGGGCAAGATCTTTATGATATAACTAGCAAAGTATTAGTGGGCTTAAAGCCAGTTCTACATCAAGAAAAACCGGATTGTGTTTTAGTGCATGGTGATACTACTACAACTTTGGCTGCAAGTTTGGCTGCCTATTATCAAAAGATCGATGTCGCTCATGTAGAGGCTGGATTGAGAACTCACAATATTTATAGTCCGTGGCCAGAAGAAATCAATCGGACAATTGCTGGTTGCATTGCTAAATACCATTTTGCGCCAACCGAAGTAAGTAAAGAAAATTTGCTGAAAGAAAATACTAGAGGTGATATAGTTGTAGTTGGCAATTCGGTAATTGATTCGCTGCTGTGGGTTTGCCAACGGCTTGAAAGTGATTCTGAGCTACAACAAAAAACCGAGCAGTTATTTAGTAAATATCAAATTGATTTTTCCAAAAAAATTTTGTTGGTTACTGGACATCGCCGTGAAAATTTTGGTACGGGGTTTATAAATATTTGTGAAGCGTTGCAAGTGATTGCCCAAAAACATCCTGAAATACAAATAGTCTACCCGGTTCACCTTAATCCAAATGTGCAAAAGCCAGTTCATGAAATTTTGTCTGGGTTAGATAATGTCCACTTGATTGATCCATTAGATTATTTGCCCTTTGTGTATCTAATGCAAAAATCCTACTTGATTTTAACTGATAGTGGTGGTGTACAGGAAGAAGCTCCTAGTTTAAATAAGCCTATTTTAGTCATGCGAGATACGACTGAACGCCCAGAGGCATTGTCAGCAGGGGCTGTAAAGTTAGTAGGAACCAATAAAAACAGAATTATAGATGAAGTTGAAGATTTATTCACGAATAATGACAGTTATAGCAGAATGGCAAATGTTGCCAATCCATATGGAGATGGAAATGCTGGCAAACTAATTTTAAGTCACTTGGTCAATAGAATAGGAAATATTGCATGATCCATAAAAAAATTTCTGTGGTCGGTTTGGGGTACATTGGACTACCGACTGCTGCAATGTTAGCTCAAGCACAAATCAAAGTTGTAGGTGTGGATATTGTCTCACATGTAGTAGATACCATTAATTTGGGGCGGATACATATAACTGAGCCTGGTCTTGAGCAAATTGTCAACAACGTTGTTAAAGATGGGTATCTTCGTGCAACACTGACTCCTGAAACGGCTGATGTATTTATTATAGCAGTACCAACACCATTTTTGGGTAACTATGAACCAGATATGACTTATGTTGAAGCAGCGGTCAAACTTATTGCAACGGTTTTAAAAAAGGGTGATATTATAATTTTGGAATCAACATCTCCTGTTGGTTCAACCGAGCAGATGGCTATTTGGTTAAAAAATTTACGTCCTGATTTGCTGTTTCCAGTTTGTGCGGACGATCCTGCCGATGTATATTTAGCATATTGCCCTGAAAGAGTATTACCAGGAAAAGCGATTGAGGAACTAGTTCATAATGCTCGCATTATCGGAGGAATTACGCCCAAATGTGCACAACTAGCCGAAGAAGTTTATAAGGTATTTGTCAAAGGAGAGTTAATACATACTAATGCACGTACAGCAGAGATGTCTAAACTCACCGAAAATAGTTTTCGCGATGTAAATATCGCATTTGCTAACGAGTTATCGATGATTTGCGATAAATTGGACATAGATGTCTGGGAGTTAATCAAATTAGCTAATCATCATCCGCGGGTTAACATATTGCAACCAGGTCCAGGCGTTGGTGGACATTGTATAGCTATTGATCCATGGTTCATTGTGAATAAAACCCCGGAGCAAGCACGCTTAATTAAAATGGCGCGGATTGTTAATGACAGCAAGCCGGAATGGGTAGTTACCAAGATCAATGCAGCGATTATCGAATTTTTGCAAAAACATCCAACAAGGCTGCTTCACGATGTTAAGATATCCTGTTTTGGTTTAGCTTTTAAGGCTGACATTGATGATCTGCGCGAAAGTCCCGCGGTGGAGATAGTTAAGTCCTTGGCAAAAATCTATCGAGGGCAGATATTAGCAATTGAACCACATATAAACTATTTACCAGAAGAGCTGGTAGAACTTTCGGTTGAATTTGCAGCGTTTGATAATGCGTTGACAGTTTCTGATGTATTAGTTATATTGGTAGATCATAATGAATTCAAGATGATAAATAGAACTTCTTGGGGCGACAAAATAATAGTAGATACTAGAGGATTGTTGCGTAGCGTTCTGTAAATAAATTTAATGGTGCAAAGTATGAGAAATTTTATATTTGGTGGAATTGGTGTTGAATTAGATGGGTTGTTACAAAAAGCCGTAGAATTGGGTTGTGAAATTATTAAATATGATGAGCGTAACGATGATGATTGTGTTTGCCTCCTTAATGACTTGGAGCAAATTAGAAGTCTAAAATTACGACCACTTAATAGTGTATTTGTGTTCTATTGTTCGGCATCTGATTTAGTTACTGAGCGTCTAAAAACCAGTAATACTACACAGGTGATAAAAGATTTAGAACAATGGTATTATGAGACCAGTAAGGCGCTTGAATTACAATCTTCTTACCCTGCGTTGAAGTTAATTGATATTGCAGAACTCACCAAGAATTTTACTGGTTTTCTAAATATCTTAGCCCCATCAAATAAAGAGTCGAATTTGACTTCCGACGAAAATATAGTGGTTACTGATATTTTACAGCAAAATTCGGAGATTTCGCAGCTCTGTGCAACACTTAAAACAAGTTCAACAAAATTAGATTTGATGAGTAGTTATGTTCAAACACGAGAGCTTGAGTCAAAATTAAATGAAAACAGCAATAAACAGAAATTATTAGAAGCTCAATTAGCGGAATCAACGCAATTAGCAAATAAGAAATATGAGGAATTAAAAGAAAAATCCATATTAATTCTCGAAGAAAAAATTAAGGAGATTAACTCTCTAAAAGAAGAAAAAAGCAATTTTGAGCAAAAAGATATATTAAAGCAATCTAAAATCGAACACTTGGAGCTAGAACAGCACAGATTAGTGGAGATAAATAAAAGTTTAGAAACCAATTGTGCTAACTTGAATGCCAAATTGGAAGCACTGGAAATTACGACACATGATTTAACTGAGAAATTGCAAATAAACAGCAATCGAGCGGATATGATTGAAAAACAAGCAATCCGTGCAGAGGCACAAATCGACATCATCAAAGAATTGGTGTTAATTGATACCAATAGCAGTGATTTTCTAAAGTTAAAATAAAATGAAGATAAAATTTCCTGGTAGTTATGGATTACACCCTAAAAAAATAGTTCCAACGAAGAAGCAGCCAGCTAAAGACCGATCTTGTATCACTCGCGAAACTTGTTTAGAAAACCATCGTAATAAAGGTTGTGAAGCGGTAAAAGTTGAAAAAATTACTTTAATAAAGGCTGCTACGCAATGGCAATTTGGTGACTGGACAAGCCTATCTAAAATTACTTTTAATGATCTTGAAGAGAATGAAGACAAGGGAAAGTTATCAATATTAGTTGCCATTGCGTGGTTACAGTTAGGCGATGTCGCTAAAGGTAAGGAATATATTGTGTATTCATTAAAGAATGGTTGCCACAAAGATGCTGTTCTGCGGCTTTTGGTTTCCAGTGTTTACCAGTCACTTGGTACTATTGATAAAGCACTAGGTAAGCCAGATGCGGCATTAGAAAAATTTCGTCAAGCAATTGAGATTACTTCGCCTAATACAGATATAGAGCTAATTGCTAATATCAAATTTGACATGTTAAATAATATTTAGAGAGAATTTTCGTGGCACACAAAGAACAAGTGGATTTTTGCCTTAAGGTAAAAGAAAAATTTCCGCATTTTTTTAAGAATAAAATAGTTATTGATATTGGTAGCTTAGATATTAATGGAAATAATCAATATCTTTTTGAAGATTGTTTATATATTGGCGTAGATATTGGTGTAGGAAGGAATGTTGATTTTGTATGCAAGGGGCACGAACTAAGACTACCGGATGAAAGCATTGATGTTATTATCTCAACAGAATGTTTTGAGCATGATATGTATTATGAAGAGACATTGAAAAACATTTATCGGATGCTTAAGCCAGGAGGTTTTTTTATCTTTTCGTGTGCTACAACAGGGAGAAAAGAACATGGGACGAGAAGAACTACACCAAAAGATGCTCCATTATTATTGGGAGATGATGATTGGTCGGACTATTATAAAAATTTAATACCACAAGATATTCAAAGTGTATTTGATATTGAAAAGTTTTTTCGCTTATATTATTTTGAAATAGAAAAATCTCATTTTGATATGTTTTTTTATGGTATTAAATATGGTGATTTAAGTATAAGGGATGATTATTCATTCTTACTTGAGAAAAACCAAGTTAGTAAATTAAAATATTATAAAACGCACGCTCAACTTTATGTTAGTGACACTGAGGAGTCTTTTAATGAACAAAAATCAAGAACTAGTATAATCACCAATTGTATATTTGATATCTCTGATTTAATCAATACGAATGAAATTAAACTTAGATTTGATCCATCAACTAAAAAATGTATAGTTTATAATTTTCAATGTTGGCTGATAGATAATGACTACATAGAATATGAATGCTCAATTCTTAATCATAGTGCAGCTTTAATCAAAGATGGTAAATATTATTTTGATACGAATGATCCTCAATTTCATTTAAGCGTTCCAATTTCTAAACCAAAGTATTTTAAATTCAATTTTGATTTAGAGGACTTGAGCACTAGTGAATACTTTCAGGCATATAAATGTGTTAGTGAACTTTTATCAAGTTGATTGGTTTTATATTTAATGAGTGACGTACTGAGTTGTGTGTGGTTAAATTTAGTTCTTTACAATCGCGCTCCGTTATTCCGCTAACAAGAAAAATTGCTAGAATGTTACATCATTCTAATGAAGTAATGAGGGAGTTCAGTTTTCAGGTTTTATTATTCCAATACTATTTAATGAAAAAATTTTATGAATACAGAAATAAAGAAAATATCAATGTTAAAAGAAGCTAACCTTGCTTTTAGAAATGGCGATTATTTTAATGCATTAAAACTATATGAACAAATTATTAATGAAAAATCATTAATTAGTGAAGTAGTAAACTTTAATTATAATCTTGCAAATAGGCGGCTGAATAATGGTCTGTTAATACAAGATATGGAATCCAAACATTGGGGCGAATGTTGGGCATCTTATCAGTCCGGTGATCTTGACACTGCAAAGCGGTTAGTCGCAGAGTATAGTGTTAAGTATTCCGTTAGTGGAGAAATAAGCACTCTAATTCGGCAAATCCAGAATACAAAATACTACAGAAGTGAAGTGACAGAGAGGGAACTTTTAGAAAAAGTTAGACGATATAATCTCAATAAGAAAAATAGGAAAGCTAAAGTAGTTGTATATTCTGCTTTAATTGGAAATTATGATATACCAAAGTTACCAGAAACTATAATTAACGATTGGGATTATGTATTATTTTCGGATCGTGAGTTATTAGGTGAGCATATTTTTGAAATTAGAAAACCAGAGGTTTTTTTTCCAGATAAGACGCGTATTGCACGTTATATAAAAACACATCCAGAAGAATTCTTTCCAGAATATGTATATTCAGTATGGATTGATTCAAGTATTTTGATTCGAGGAGAACATCTATATCAGACTATTGAGGAATGTATTCGCTCAGGTGCGCTAATTGTTTGTAATCCACATCCTAAGCGTAACTGTATTTCACAAGAGCTTGAAGCTTGCATTGCTGCTAATAAAGATGATGCGGTGATTATGACTCAGCAAGTTAACCGTTATTACACTGAGGGGTTAGCCAAACCAACAGGTATGTATGAAACAAATCTTCTAATAAGACGACACAATGATGACAAGGTTAAACTCTTCGATTTTATTTGGTGGAGCGAAATAGATAAGGGCAGTAAACGAGATCAATTATCAGTTATGTATGCTTTGAAGAAGTCTTTTATTCATTCAAGTAGGTTAATTGGTACCAAAAAATTTACAGACTATAAAGATAATGATTATCTATGTTTTCCTCATAAGGGGCAGATAAGTAATCTTTTACCAGTTTATAAACCATATTCATTTTATGGGTTTAGAGAAAATTCAACAAAAATAATTAGTATAGTTATTCCAGTTTATAATGCATTATCGGATGTTCAAAAATGTTTGGATTCCGTTTTAGCAAAAAAAGATGGGTATCAACTTCAGGTAAACGTGGTAAATGATTGTTCTGATATAGACACAAGTACTTGGCTTAGGTCTTTTTGTGGTGCTAATGCTGAATTTAATTTAATTGAACATGAATCAAATCAAGGTTATACTCGTTCCGTTAACGATGGAATGAAAGCGAGTTATGGTTCGTATGTTATTCTATTAAATTCTGATACTATTGTTACAAATGGGTGGTTGGATGGAATGATTCGGTGCATGAATTCAAATCCTAAACTTGGCATTGTTGGACCATTATCAAATGCCGCTAGTTTACAGAATGTTCCTTCTCTTTATGATGTAAATGGTAATTTTGCGATAAATGAACTCCCAGAAAATATTAACCCAGATGATATGGCATATATAATTGCTAAGAAATCTCAGCGCTTGTATCCGCTTATACCTTTTGTTAATGGTTTTTGTTTTATGATCAAGCGAGAAGTTATTAATCAGATTGGTTATATGGATCATGAAAGTTTTCCCATTGGTTATGGTGAGGAAAATGATTATTGCATACGAGCATTAGATGCTGGGTTTTTATTAGCTATTGCCGATGATGTCTACGTGTACCATGCTAAATCAAAAAGTTTTGGACATGATAAACGTGCTTCACTTTCTGAGCAAGGTGCCCAGCAAATTATCCGGAAACATTCCGCTACAAAATATAAAAAACTTAAAGGACAGTTAAAAAGAACTGGCAATGAATTGGAAAGTATGAGGGCGGACGTTGCAGATGAGCTTGCACAGTATAGTAAAAATAAATCTTTATTACCGCGCTTAACTATGCCTAAAATGAGGGATTTGATTTTTGTTTATAACGAGAAGTACCGTACTACGGGTTCTACAATAATGCGCGGCGCACAATTAGCAACCATTTTGAAAGATAATTTAAGTAGTCTTAGTTATATAAAAGAAGTATTGTTTAGTTCAAGTACCCAATTTAGTGATTCAATTTTGTTTTTAACTAAAGGTGTATTAAAAAAAATTAGTACAGAGGTACTTCAAAAACTTAAACAACAAAATAATATATTGCTTTTTGATTTTGTAGATGATCCTGTTCGAAATGAGATTGTTGAATTTGCTGACTTACTTATTGCCTCCAGTTATTGTGCCTACTTGGAATACATAAGTAAATATCCTTCTGAAAAAGTTCATTTAGTAACTCATCATGTAGACCCAAGGCTTAATGGTGTTATGAATAAAGCAAATACGTTTAAAGTCGCTTATTTTGGTGAATTAATTAATACTTTTAAATCATCTAATTTAGAAAAAATAATTGATTTTATTCAGGTTGACACGAATAAAATAAATGATGATTGGATTAATAGACTTGAAAATTATTCTTTTCATTATGCCATTAGAGCCAATAATGTTGAAGGGCGACATAAGCCATTTTTGAAGGGGTTTACTGCTGCCGCAATGGGGTGTAATTTATTGGTTCAGCGTTCGCATGAGGCAGTTCATTACTTAACAGAGGAGTATCCTTATTTGTATGACGGTATAGTAGAAGAAAATACTATTTTAAATAAGATTAAAGAAATAGAAGCAGATTTCGGTTCCTCAAGATGGAAGTTTGGACTTTCCATTATGCGCGATATTAAAGACCAATGCTCAACTTCAAGTATTATTAAAGAATTTAATCTTGCAATAGAGAAGTCTCTACAGCTGGTTCAAGATGCTTCAGTTGGGGGTAATTTAAAGCCAGCCATTAGTAAAGAGAAAATAGTTGTATACACTTGTAATTTCGGGAAATACGAATCGGTGAAGCCTTTGAAAGTTGCGGATCCACGAGTAAATTATATTCTTTTTACCGATGAATCAAGTCTTCAAGTTGATGGGTGGACGACTGTAGTGATTGATAGTGAGATTATTAATCCTCGCAGAAAGTCTAGATTACCAAAAATTCTACCTCATAAATATTTACCCCCTCATGACATTAGTATTTATTTAGATTCTAGTTTGTCTTTGAAAGAAAGTGATATTTTGAAATTAGTTGATATTTGTTTGGGTTTTAGTGATATTGCACTATATCCTCACAATGAACGTAATTGTGTTTATGATGAGATTGATTATTGTATGAATATTGAATCTGCTAGACTGGTTGATAAACAGATATGCCTAGATGCAATAAAAAAACTTTTAGACATCAATTATCCTAGGGGAGCTGGGTTATTTGAGAATGGATTCATTATCCGGCGAAATAATAAATTAATTAATGAGTTAAATGAAATATGGTGGGATGAATACATGAAAGGTTCTGAGCGTGATCAATTTGTATTTATGCCATGTTTATGGCGACTTGGTATTAAAGCCAATCCAATTAAAATTGGTAAACAGATTAGAGATAATCCGTTTATGGATTTCCATAAGCATCGTTATATAAAATTTGACTAGTTATTATTATAAAACTACATTCTAGAACGGAGTTGGCAATGAATGATACGAAAAAATGGTTAATCACGGGTTGTGCAGGATTTATTGGTTCAAATATTTTGCAATATTTATTAGATAATGAACAGGTTGTTGTCGGTTTAGATAATTTCTCGACTGGGTTTCAGAGTAACCTCGATGAAGTTCGCCGTCTCGTTGGTGAAATAAAATGGAAAAATTTTTCATTTATTTGTGGTGATATAAGAGATTTAAATATATGTCAACAAGCAGTAAAAAATGTTGATATAGTCATTCATCAAGCTGCATTAGGCAGTGTTCCTCGATCTATCAATGATCCAATTCTTTCACATGATGTAAATGTTTCTGGATTTATCAATGTGCTTAAAGCAATGGTTGATAATAATGTGAAGCGTTTGGTTTATGCCTCAAGTAGTTCTGTTTATGGTGATCATCCTGCCTTGCCAAAACAAGAAGATCATATCGGTAACCAACTATCGCCATATGCCGTTACTAAGTACGCCAATGAGTTATATGCTAAGGTTTTTTCTAGAACTTATGGTGTTGAAACATTTGGGCTTCGATACTTCAATGTATTTGGGCAGCGACAAGATCCCAATGGGGCATACGCAGCAGTTATACCGCTGTGGTTTAAATCTATTTTACGTAATGAGAGACCATTTATAAATGGCGATGGTGAAACAAGTCGCGATTTTTGTTATATAGATAATGTTGTTCAAATGAATATACTGAGTGGACTGTCGACGAATGTTAATGCAATAAATCAAGTCTATAATGTTGCTTGTGGTGACCAAACTACGTTAAATCAATTATTTTTGTATATTAAAACTTTGATAGGCAATAGTGACATACAGCCACTTTATCGTGATTTTCGAAGTGGAGACGTTCGCCATTCATTAGCAGATATATCGAAAGCAAAGCAATTGGTAAATTATAATCCTTTAATTAATATTTTAGATGGATTAAGAAATTCAGCAGATTGGTATGTAAAATTGTTTACTGGCAAATAAAGGCGGTATTTTTTTGTAAAACTATTTAACTTCTTTTATATATCATTATACGGAGAAATTTTATATTATGGAGCTTCCTAATATTAAGCCAACGCTTTTATTTTATACCTACGCTGATTGCGCGTATGATTTTTTTGCAATACCTTACGCGTATTTTGCTTTGTATCATAATCGCAATGCTAAAGTTGAGATATGCCTTGAAAATGAAAAGAGATTCCGAGAAAAAAATGAGAAAGCGATAAATCTACTTAATAATTTATTTCCCTCTCAGATTTTATTTCGTGAGGCACAGGTCATTCATAAAATCAAGATGCGACCTAATAGTGTTCGATTTGTGGAAAAGCCATTTTGGGGTGCTGATTACATATATATAGGCGACATTGATTTATTAATTATGGAAGATGTATTAGATATCCATTTAAAATTGATAAAAGAGCACAATTTGCCGTTTAGCAATGTTTTGCGAAGAAAGTCCGATGTTATTGGAAAGCCCCAACTATCAGGATTACATTTTTGCAGTTACAACAACTATTATCCACTTCCCGATATTAGTGATTTAGATTTAGAGTCAGAAGGGGATGAGTATGTGCTTTATGAAATTATGAGTAGGAAAGGCTTAATGGTGCCATCAGATTTCAGGTATCGTCCAGAATGTGGTATTCACTTATCGTTAAGCCGGGATCCACTGGGCAGAACAAGCGGTGCATCTAAGGAAAATTTTTCAAGCAGAAAAGGATTACCTTGGAGTGGGGTAGAAGAATATAAAGCACAATTACAAACCATGCGGGAAGAGTTTGATTTTATTCAGTTAAGAATTTGTTTTGACCTTGAATTTCAGATTATTTTGTTAATTTTAGAGTGCGTTGTATTTGAAAAATATAGATTATTACACAGAATGGCTACGGCCTATATGCTAGATAAGCGGCTGTTGATTTCTAGCGACCAAGAGATAAGACAACTAAAAATGAAGAGGCGGGCATATATTAAAAACAACAATTATCCTGAGGCTGACGAAATTAATAATAAAGCAGGATTATTGTGGCCAAATAATATAACTGTCTGGAAAATGAAAGCTGAAGATTTTTTTCGTGACGGAAAATATGAACTTGGTTGTGAAGCATTGCTGCATATTATTGAATTACCTGCAGGCAAAGATTATTTAAGAGAAATAAATATTATAAATGAAAATATTGAACAAATTAAGCAATGTGGCAGTAGTGGTGCCATTTTGCTAGAAAGTTTGGAGGGGTATTGATGATTACAAATATTGGGTTTTTGGATCTAAGAAAAATTGAGCGAAAATTAATTGAAAAAAGCAAGATAACATTTTGTTATCAGTATTATGAAGATGTTGACGCACTAGCTCGATTAATAATATTGATTAAGAATTTAAGTCCTGAGGTTAAAAATTTCGTGAAATTTCAAATTGTGGATGACCATTCAAAAAAACATCCAATTATTGAGTTCAAAGATGAGCTACTCGAATTAGGTGTCAGAGTTTTTAGAATAGAACAAGATATTACTTGGAATCAAACAGGAGCTCGAAATTTGAATGCATATATTTGCGACACAGAGTTTGCTCTATTTTCAGATATTGATCACATTTTCAAAGAAGTAGAGATAATAAAAATAAAACAATTATTAGAAAATAATCAACTTGATGCAGAGCATTATTATATATTTTCTAGAGTAGACCAAAATGCAAAAACTTTAGGATCTCCCTGTAATATTTATATTATTAATGTTGATCGGTTTCTGGAGTTTGGTGGCGGTGATGAGGATTTTGTTGGGCAATATGGTTATGAAGATGTTTTTTTTAGAAAGTTTTTGGAGGCTAATGGAATTAAACCAACGTTGCTAAAAAATATAGTCATCGAAGTTGGTAATTTTCGTTCTGGTAATCAACAAATTGGTCTGATTCGAGATTTGGACAGAAATAAAATGATGTTAGAAGCAAAATTACAATCGTTTGAAACTAAGTCTTTTTTTGCCTTGCGTTTTTCTTGGCATGAGATTATTGGCTAAATAGAAATTAATCGGGTTGAGCTTTTTGCGATGATTGAAGAAAAAAATATATATAAATAAAGCTCCATTATTTGACGTGTACTTTATTTTTGCAGAATGGTTTTCCTGTTTCATCTTAGGTAGCAAAATTATTTATAGGTAAGTAATCGTATGAAAATTGTAGTAGCGGGAACTGGATATGTAGGTTTATCATTAGCTGTATTGTTTGCTCAGCATAATGAAGTAGTAGCGTTAGATATTATTCAAGAAAAAGTTGATTTGATTAATCGGAGAATTTCTCCGATTCATGATGATGAAATATCTATTTTCTTTGAAGGTAAGCAGCTAAATCTAAGCGCAACATTAGATAAAAAAGCCGCGTATAAAAATGCCGATTTTGTGATAATTGCCACGCCTACTGATTATGATTCGGAGACTAATTATTTTAATACTTCTTCAATTGAGGCAGTAATAGAAGATGTATGCTTAATTAATCCTAAAGCGGTTATGGTTATTAAGTCAACAGTTCCGGTTGGTTACACTCAGAGTATAAAGACTAGGTTTGCTATTGATAATATTATCTTCTCTCCAGAGTTTTTACGAGAGGGGAAAGCTCTGTATGATAATTTATACCCATCGCGTATTATCGTCGGAGACAAATCTGATAGTGCACACCAATTTGCACGGCTTTTATTGAATGGTGCAGTCAAAAAAGATGTTCCACTATTATTCATCAATTCTACTGAAGCAGAAGCCGTTAAATTATTTTCAAACACCTACTTAGCAATGAGGGTCGCATATTTTAATGAGTTGGATAGCTACTGTGTTGTGCATGGGTTAAGTTCTCAGCAGGTTATCGAGGGTGTTGGTTTAGATCCGCGGGTTGGGACTCATTATAATAATCCATCCTTTGGTTATGGTGGATATTGTTTGCCGAAGGATACCAAGCAGTTATTGGCCAATTATCAAAATGTTCCTCAGACTTTGATTGAGGCTATTGTTACTGCTAATACGGTTCGAAAAGATTTTATTTCTCAGGAAGTTATTAAATTAAAACCAAAAATAGTAGGTATTTATCGATTAGTAATGAAACAAGGTTCTGATAATTTTAGAGCCTCTGCAATTCAAGGAATTATGAAACGGGTTAAAGCTAAAGGTGTTGAGGTTGTGGTCTATGAACCAGTTCTAAAAGAGGATCATTTTTTTGGATCTAAAGTTATTAACGACTTGGACGCATTTAAAAAAATTACCGATATAATCGTTGCTAATCGGATTACTGATGAAATTTGTGATGTCGCTGATAAAATTTTTACACGTGATATTTTTAGGAAAGACTAGTATTTTTACCTGAGTCTTCACTTTTTTATGCTTAAGTGATTTAAGCAATAATAGATCTTTAACAAATTGGTAATTAAAAATGAAAAAAGGCATAAGTACTAATAAAATCACTGTTTCGACGCAATTGATAATATTAGGAGTACCTTATGCCATTGGAGGATTATATTTATATCATACATGTATTTTGCCTAATAGATGATATTTATAAAGATTTACTGCGAACTACCAAGATTCGAAAACGTGGTTACGATCTTATCCTCGCAGATGGTGAACTTATCACGATGTTGATTGTCGGCGAGTTTGTAGAGATTTTCGATAATAAAAAAATTTGGATGCATTTTAAATCAAATTATCTGAGTTACTTTCCATGCTTGGATATTGTCTACAAGATATTCAATAAACAAGCTACTAATTTATAGCAGTTGATCCGAATAATTCATAGCAGGCTATTGACTAAAATCTGCTCATGGGACTTATATATATTTGGCAGATGAAATTCTGTTACTCATTTGTTATCTAGCCAGAAGTCGGTGTTTAACCTAGTTTAAAGGTAAAGTAACCAGCATTATTATGCGGCTAAAAAAGAGCACTATTATGGATTTAAGATTTTATTGGTTACAACTGAGTCTATAGCAAATATTGATGAGCGGACCTTGCTAACTAATACGGCTGTTCCGGCTAATTCTCACTCGGCTAATCATTATTACTCGTAAACGAATTGAAATAACCATTAACTAGCTTACAGAAACATTTAGCATTAACGCCACGCCACTAAAGCCGAGAGTTTTCATGGATAGCTTGGCAGAATTAACCGCAAAATACTTTCCTAGATAACGGCATTATATTTTAATTACCAACTTGTTAAAGATCAATTTGCTCAGCTTGAGTTACTTATTCAAGCATAAAAAGTGAGGAATAGGGTAGTAATTTCTAATTTTTTGATTTTAGTTTTGTAGTTAATAAATTATATTTTAACCGTTAGGTTCTGTCAGTGAGATTGTTATAGCGCTGGTTCTGATATAAAATTAAACATTACGGGGGTGGCTCTCAAAGTAAAGCATATAATACTAAGCCAATTATTTTATATAGATAGTTGACACGAATATTATGTATTAGTCGATATAAATTGAGATAAGTTCTTCCATATTAATGATGGAAATGCCGATCAAAGAAGCAGGTTGCTTTTGGTCGTGATAAAGTGAGTAATTAATAACTTTTAAATGAGGTTTTTATGTATAGCCATAATCGGGTAGTTTCAGTAGTCGGTCTGGGTTACGTAGGGTTGCCAGCCGCAGTAGCCTTTGGCAAACAAAAACAATGTATCGGATTTGATATTAATCAAACTCGAATTGAAGAATTAAAGCAGGGGTTTGATCGCACTGAAGAAGCCACTACGGAAGATTTGGCAACCACCGATATTTTATATACCTGTGATTTGAACGAGTTACGCCAAGCAGATTTTCATATTATTGCGGTACCGACACCCGTTGATGATGCTCATGTGCCGGATTTAACTCCGATTGAAAAAGCTTCGGTGACTGTCGGAAAAATTCTCAAAAAAGGCGATATTGTCGTTTATGAATCAACTGTATATCCTGGTGTGACTGAAGATATTTGTGTGCCGATTCTTGAGCGTGAATCAGGTCTTAAAGGTGGCGTGGATTTTACGGTGGGATTTTCACCAGAGCGGATTAATCCCGGTGATAAAGAGCACAGTTTCACCACTATTCATAAGATTGTTTCCGGGCAAGATAAGGCAACATTGGATATCATTGCCGATGTCTATGCCTCCGTGGTAGTTGCCGGAGTGCATAAAGCCAGTTCAATTAAAGTAGCTGAAGCCGCTAAAGTAATTGAAAACTCGCAACGGGATATTAATATTGCCTTCATGAATGAATTGGCAGTGATTTTTGATCGCTTGGGGATTGATACCACCGAAGTATTGGAAGCAGCCGGAACTAAATGGAACTTCTTGCACTTTAAACCAGGCTTGGTTGGTGGACACTGTATCGGGGTTGACCCATATTATCTGACTTATCGTGCCGAACAAATTGGCTATATTCCACAAGTAATTCTCGCCGGGCGGCGGATTAATGATAATATGGGGCGTTACGTGGCGCGCCAAGGGGTCAAATTGCTGATTAAAGTTGGTAATACCATGAGTAATCTTACTGCTACGGTATTAGGCTTTACTTTCAAGGAAGATTGTCCGGATGTGCGCAATACCAAAGTAATTGATATTATCAAAGAACTCAAAGATTACAACATTCAAATTGAAATTTGCGATCCGGTTGCCGATCAGCAAGATGCCAAACATGAATATGGGATAAATTTTACCGAGTTTAAAGATTTGCAGCAAGTGCCACTATTTATCGTGGCGGTATCCCATCAAGAATTCAAAGATATGAATCTAGATGAGTTGCTCTCCAAAGTAAGTCCGGGTGGCGTAATCATGGATGTCAAAGCCATATTGCCGCAGGAAGAAGTACGTGCCCGTGGTTATAAATTATGGCGATTATAAGGTTGGGGTAAGCAATTTTGATAGTACAAAATTACAAAGGGATAAAATTCTTGCTGGCGGCAGTGGCACCCGTCTGCATCCGGCAACACAGGCAGTGTCTAAACAGCTCTTGCCAGTGTATGACAAGCCGATGATTTTCTATCCATTATCAATCTTAATGCTGGCAGAAATCCAAGAAATTTTGATAATTTCGACACATCAGGATATTGGACGTTTTGAATAGTTGCTGGGCGATTGTTCACAATACGGGATTAAGTTAAACTATTTGCGGTAACCTGTCTGTATTTTTATGATAATAATGTGGTTAATTATGCCAAGCAGATTAAGCCCTCATAGCGTGGTGAACTAGAGATAACTGATTTAAATCGGGTCTATCTAGAACAAAAAGCGTTAAAAGTTGTAACCATGAAACGGGGCTTTGCCTAGCTGGATACCGCAACCCATGATTCATTACTGGATCCTTTGAATTTCATTTAAACCGTTGAACATCGTCAGGGGATTAAAATCGCCTGTTTAGAAGAAATCGCCCTGCATAAAGGATGGCTCACCAAAGAACAAGTTTTTAACCCAGGTTAGTCAGAAAGATAAGTCAACTTATGCCGAATATTTGCGCAGGATTTTAAAATGATGGAATTTATTAAACCGCTATTCCGGAAGTTATTTTGATTAAGCCAAGAGTGTTTGGTGATGACCTTGGCTTTTTCTCTGAAATCTATAAAAAATCACTATTTGATGTCGCGGTTGATATCCGTAAAAATTTACCGATTTTTGGTCAGTGGGGTGGTTATGAATTAAGTTCTGCCAATAAACAAATGTTTTGGATTCCTGAAGGGTTTGCCCTCGGCTTTGTCACGCTTTAAGATGATACCGAGTTTTTATACAAAACCACCAATGAATATGCGCTTGACTGTGATCGTGGTATCAAATATGATACTCGCAAATCGGAATAGTCTGGTCAGAACTTGACGCCTTGATTCTATCGAACAAGGATCAACAGCTGCCATCACTAACAGATGCTGAAATTAATTTATATATGAGAATAATTTATGAATAAAAAATCTTACTGGCTACGGGTGGAGCTGGCTTTATTGGCTCGGCAGTGGTGCGTCAGTTGATTAATCATCATGATTATCAGGTGGTGAATATTGATAAGCTGACTTATGCGGGTAACCTAGAGTCACTTAAAGAAGTCAGTGCAAACCCACGCTACTACTTTGATCAAGTCGATATCTGTGATAAAGAGAATATCACCCGGATTTTTAACCACTATCAACCAGTCGGAATCCTTCATCTGGCGGCAGAAAGCCATGTCGATTGTTCAATAGTCGGACCCGGTGAGTTTATCCAGACCAATATCGTCGGGACTTATAATTTGCTGGAATGTGCCCGAGAATACTACAATCAACTGGAAGATAAGACCCAGTTTAAATTTGTCCATATCTCGACCGATGAAGTCTTTGGTTCACTCTCGAGGATACTGGCTATTTTAGTGAAACGACCGCTTACGATCCGCGTAGTCCATATTCATCTTCCAAAGCCAGCAGCGATATGCTAGTGCGTGCATGGTATTATACCTATAATTTGCCGATAGTAATTACCAATTGTACCAATAACTATGGTCCTAGAGATTGGCTATATGTTGAAGATCATGCTAAAGGTATAATACTGGCTTATGAACAAGGACAACTTGGCGAAAGTTACTGTATCGGCGGGCATAATGAAAAAACCAATTTGGAAGTAGTGCAAACTATTTGTAAAATTCTGGATCAGTTAAAACCTAAAGCCGATAGCTCATCATATGCGAATCAGATTACTTATGTAACCGATCGTGCCGGACATGATTATCGCTATGCAATGGATCCAACCAAGATTCAAACCGAACTAGGTTGGCAGCCGGAGGAGAATTTCGAGAGCGGAATCAAAAAAACCGTAAAGTGGTATCCGGATAACCGTAAGTGGGTTGAATATGTGTTAAATGATGAGTATCAACAATGGATAAACCAAAACTATGCAGATAGGTGAATTTAATAAATTTATAACCAGCAAGAATAATAAATATCAGGTTTATTCAGGTTGCCCTGAGTTTGGTTATGAGCTAATTGCAGTACTTCCATATGCCTATTATCTATATAAAAATAATTTATTAGGAGCAACAGTTTCTGGATATGATACTGAGCCATTATATTTTTTTAGTCCTGCTCATACCCAAGTAGATACTAAACGTTCTTGGGATAATGTTGTTGCGCTACAAAATAGTAATTTTCCCAATTCTAAAATTCATATTTATAAATTAGACAGACATCAGTATTCTCCGCCCCCGTTTAAAGAGTTCTATAAAGATAGTGCAATATTATTTGCTAAACCCACTGTAGTAATTTGCAATCGATATAATCGGGAATGGAACGGTGATCCGATTAATTTTTTACCTCCTGATTGTTTAAGACAGTTATTTGAAATTTTATCCAATAATTACCAAATCGTGTATATAGATACTGCGTATTTCAATAGCAATTATGCTGATCATGCTGATTTTATTCCAAACCCATGCGAAACTATTGTAAAAGAATTTACAGGTAGAGTACTAACTTTATCTGAGTTGATGCAGAAATATCCAGATGTGAGTATTAATGAACTACAGTGTCGGTTATATGCTGGTTGTGAGCGATTTATTTCCAGTAATGGTGGACTCGGGATTTTTTGCTCTTATTTTGGTGGTGAAAACATAATCTTTACCAAAACTTGTCATGAAATAGATCCTGAGATCAATTCATTTTACAATTGGTATGGGATTTTATCCGGCTGTTTAATAAAGGTTATTTCTAATGAGCAATTATTAATTAGCACGGTTATATCTAAGTGGGTGATGTGTGACCCACTCTTGAACATAATCATAAAATATGATTCTAACCAATATTCTCAATATTTACAAATAAAATCAATTTTATCTCAAAATTATTTAAATCATAATATTGTCTTAGATTTAACAAACATATCAAATTTGCAACCAATTAAACAACCATACCCAGCTTCGATTGCATGGACAAATTTAGATGCTGAGATATTAACATCTAACGGGATAAAGCTGTCATTAGAACCAAATCAAGTGATCAAAAATAATATTTTGAATAGTATTGCAAATTGTCTTAAGGGTGGAGTCAGCTATGATTATTGTCAAAATTTATGGATTTCAAGCATTATTGGATTAGATTCAACTAAGATTATTCCAGACTATGAATCAATAGTTTTTATCATAAAGTGTAATCAGATGTATACATATCTTGAGGAGTGTTTATTTTCAATATGCTCTCAAACTAACTCTGATATATCAATTAAGGTTATTGTTGTGATTAATGACCTTCATGTCGGACGCTATAAACCATTGACGCGAAAATATATTGAGAATGTAGAATTCTATTATACTTCAAACATAGTAGGTGATGATATTCTTACTGATGCAGCAATTGAAAAAATCATTTCTTATGATTCTTTAATTGTTGAGTTGCCTACAAATACTTTATTGCCACCAAGTTATTTGAACTCGCTAAAACAAATTAAACATAATTTGAGCCAGCATGCACTTTATTCTCTACCGATACTTAGCTTAGAGTGTGAGCTGAGAAATTCTATAAATTTATCTGAAATGATTAACCAATTTATTGATGACAATGTTTTAAAAAATTTGGACTATGCTGATGATGTGTTTTTATTGCAAGCATTTTCATTGTTATTAGGAAATTCGTCATTTACGATTAAAGAAAGGTTAGCCCAGATTATAAATGATAAAATTCGATTTGAGAATAAGTCTTGGCGAATGAATGTACGATTGTGTGATACTATCAAGCCATGTTGTTTTATCGGTAGTTATCATGCATTTAAAAGAATCAGGGAATTAAAATTAGAGACAATTGAACAGCTTGATATTTTACCGTTGCTATATTGGAAAACTTCAGAGCCTATAGATTTGAGTGAGCAATTTGTGAAGAATATTTCGTTATATAAACTACAGTAGAATTTTTGCAACCACTACTTAAGAAGCGATAAAAAATTGTATATGAAAATTAACGAACAATTAAAATGTGCAAATATGTTATTCCGGCGTGGTGATATTCGGGAAGCCTTGGGATATTACTATAATTTGCGGGCGAGTAATTATTTTTCACCATATCTAGATAGTATATTGCAAAATAATATTGAGCGGTGTGAGAAGCTAATTTACTCAATTAATGCCAGTGATAGTATAGCACTAAATGATTTTATTCAAAATATAAGCAGCATGCATAATTTGAGCTCAAATCTTTTGAATGACTTGAAGTCGCTACCTCTTGTGAGTGTTATTGTAACTACGTATAACGATAAAGAAAACTTACCTAGGTCTTTAAATAGCTTGCTTGATCAGATTTATGCCAACCTTGAAATTATTGTAGTAGATGATGCCAGTGATGATGGTACTGATGAAATGATGAAGGAATATATAAAGAAGTATAGTAATGTTCACTATTATAGATTATCATGCAATTTAGGCACATATTTTGCTAAAAACTATGGCATACAAAAATCAACCGGAGAGTATCTGTTTTTTCAAGACAGTGATGATATTTCGCACCAGTATCGTATTTTTATTTGCATGGAAGAGTTTTTGAAACATAATACCCTACAAGTAGTTAATTGTGAATATTCACGCTTTGACATTAATGACAAGATCATTAGGGTAAATTATGCATTAAGTAGATTTGGACGAATTACTTTAGGTATAAAGCGTAGTGTCATTTCTGATATTGGTTATTTTAATTGTACGACCAAAGCCTCAGATGATGAATTTTATCGACGATTGGTCAGATATTATAATGGAACTAATTTTATTTGTGGCATTAATTATTCATTGTACTATGCCTTGTATCGAGAAAACTCATTGTTTTCAGACATGGTAGAGAGCTCAGTAGATAATAACATCCTCCAAAAAATTGATTCTGACCGTCGAGCATATGTAAGTGCATTTAATAAGATTCATTTGGAAGTTCCTTGCGAGCGCTATGCCGATTATTTTTCTTTTCCTCGGATATTTGATGCAATTCCAGTCACAGCATCTTTTTCTCGGTTGGCTAATCCAAATCACCCAGTTATACTAGGTGTTTTCATTGATTTAGATATAGATTGGAATATAGTCAAGGAATCAATAAATTCATTAGAGTCACAATGCAATAGAATGATAATTTTCTGTCACGAGAAAAATATTAGAATGCCAGAATTGAGTAATGTGGATGTGTTAAAATACAGTCCAGAGTTGTGTTCTAGAGATATAAAAGAAATTATTTCAGGATTGTTTAAGGATGAATTTACTGATTTTTATTGGATTTCATTTAAATTAGGTAAAAGCTCCTTGATTGATTATGTAAACTGTCAATTAAAAAAAATTATTAAAACTAAGACTAATGAAGCAAAAAAAATAAATGAGTTAAGCTGTTATTCTGACTTTTTAAACTGTTAAATTTAAATATTTATTTTTTTGTACCAACGATAAGCCGTAAGTTATTTTGTAAAGAAAGCGAAACTATGAAATTAGATTTAAGTAAAGTAAAAAATGACCTTAATAGTCTTACCAAACTTGAACAAACTTACAGAAAACAAATCGAGGTTTTAACTTCAGAAGTTAGTAAATTAAAAGATGAGCGTATTAACTCGGAGCAACTACAAAATAAATTGGCTGCAGTTGAAGAAGAAAACAAGTTAATCATTATCCAGTTGCATCAGACACAGGAGGCTTTTGAGAGTCATTTGCTTGAAACTGAAGGTACGACGAAAAAAGAATTTGCTGCTCTGCAACAAAAATTGACAGCGGCTAATGTCAGTATAGAACAATTTAATCAATATTATAAAATGATTGCAAGTAAGTTAGCTTCTAAACAAAGTTTCTTTCCAAGGTTAAAAAAGAAAATACAAGTTCCGAATCTGAAAACTAATGTTGTTAATAGAGTAGATAATTTATCTTCGGGTAGTCAAGTGTTGCTTGCAGATATACCTGCTTGGGTTGAAATAAATGTAAGGTCAGGCGAGAAGTTAGATATCTATGCAAATGTTTCATATAGAAATATTCCTTTGTGTATTAGGAAAAAGGCTTTAATTTGTTTTCAATATTTAGATGAAAACAGAAATCATATTAAAAATATCTATGGTAAATCTCCATACTCCGATAAATTTAGTTCTAATTTTGGCTATCTAGAGCCATCTACTAATGGATACCAACGAGTTTATTCTTTTGTGGTACCAAATTCAATTACTAAATTAAAAATTGGTTTAGTTTCTTTTGGTCTTTATCCTGAAGAAGGTGTCTTGCTTGAAGATACTATTTACGTTTTGAAAAATAGCTGAGTGTAAATTATATGTTTAAATGGCTTTTTAAGAGAAAGAATAAAACTGATGTTTCAAATGTTATTGTAAAATTTGATAGTATTATAAATTGTCAAAAGGTAAAACAGCTAATATCAGAGAGCGTGCATTTTCCAGTTACTGTCATTGTGGCGGATATCAATCTAAATATAGTTGATGGTTCTTCAATTTGGCTTACAAGTATTTCAAATGTATTTAGTGCTAATTCTTCTGTTGTTATTCTTTCAAAGGATAATGTGAGGAGAGATTTGGTTGTGTCAAACCTTAGAAATAAAATTACAGTTATTCAACCTTCTGATTTAGGCTATGACAACGTAGTTTTTGATTATGATAATACAATTAAAATTTTGGGGTTTTTAGATGATGTTATTCCCAATATTCAAAATTTAGTGGTTAGAGGATTGGAACTTGCCATTGAGGTAATTAAAAGTAATCGTTATTATGGTCGTTTCATTCCTTACCTGACAAATATTTATACCGTTGAGAGTAACTTAGTAAAAATACGTACGATTCTTAAGCAGAATATCACAAATCTAAATAATCAGGCTAAGACATGGTTTATTCAGACTCCTGAAATAAAAAAAACTCTTGAAGAGCAATGTGAAATTAAGTTAAGGAAATATATTTATTTTACTCCTACATTGCCCGATATTAATTATAGTCAACACTCAGCACGTTTTGAAGCTAACACCGTCATAATTACTTATGCGGGTAAAATTCAACCAGATTGGGGTGTACTTGAGTTATTGGAAGCTGCTCATGAGCTTAATAGCAAAGGTATTAGTCTAAAGATTCGAGTAGTTAGTAGCAAAATTAGTGCTAACAGTAATTTCTCGAATCAGACCAATGCTTTTGTGAGTAAAATTGATTTTCTATTGCAGCAGCCGTTTGTTGAATATATAAAAAATGTTAATCGTCAGACTGTAATGGAGATACTTCAAAGCTCAAATTTTATTTGGGCTTACCGTCCAGCTTATTTTGAAAATTTAACTTTGGAGCTTTCCACTAAACTTCTAGAAGGAGTTTCCCTAGGTGTCCCAACTATTTGTTATCCTAATGCAATCAATAAGAGAGTTCTTGGCAATAAATATCCTTATTTTATGACCGAACCATGTCAGCTGTTACAAATAATCAAATCCAAGGGTGATTCTGAATATTTTAATACTATTTCCAATGATATAAAAAAAGAGTATTCGTTTTCATATAAAGTTGATCTAGTTTGTAATTTAATTGCGTCACAAAAATCACGATCTATATTATTTGCTGGTGATGATTTTAAGTTTATAAACCATTTTATGTCGTCATTAAAGTTTGAAGGTTTTAATGTTCTTACTGACCCATGGGAATGGGGTGGTTCAAAATATCTGGAACGAAGCAAAGAGTTATATAACCAATCCGATATAATTTTTTGTGAATGGGGATTGGCCAATGCGGTATGGTATAGCCAAAATAACTATTTACAGAAGCCATTATTTATTCGAATTCATGCGCAAGAAGTTCGCGAGCGGGCTAGGAAATTTGGCGCACAAATTAATGCTGAAAATGTAACTAAATTTATCTTTGTTTCTGAGAAAATTCGTAATGATGCTATTCGGCTTTGGAACTGGCCTGCTGAAAAAACAATCATTATTCCAAACTATGTTTTAATTGATGATTTTATTTTAAAACAAAAAATGTACTTGACTCCAACACTCGGATTGGTTGGGATTACACCACAGTCAAAACGCTTAGATATTGCTCTTGATTTAATCAGTGCGTTGCTTGAAATTTATCCAAATGCTAAACTGTACATCAAAGGTAAGCGACCAGAAGAATATGAATGGATGCACGCACCAGGTAGAATTAAAGAACTTGACTATTATTATGAACAATATAAACGATTAGAAACTGAGCCATTGCGAAGTGCGGTAATATTTGATGGTTTTGCCAATGATATGGCTGATTGGTATCAGAAAATAGACTTTATCCTCTCAACCAGTGATCATGAATCTTTTCATTATGGGTTAGCTGATGGTGTTGCTAGTGGATGTATTCCACTCCTTTGGCCGTGGGATGGTGCCGCCACAGTTTATGATGCGTCATGGATCGTGCAAGATGTTCCTGATGGAGTCCAAAAAATTGAAGTAATCTTGTCATCATCTTTAATACCGAAAGTTCAATCTCAAAATCGTGAAGTAATCAATGAAAAGTTCAATAGTGAGTTGATCTTTAAAAAATTAAAAAGCTTAATCCTCAATGACTAAAAGTAATAATATTATTCAAAATAATGTATTTAAAATAAAAAATCAATACATTATTTATAATTTAAATGTAAAAGAAAGCGATAAGCTGGTTATTTTTTTTCCGTCTGTTGATACTATACCGACTAGAAATATAATGTCCTATTATGCATTTTCTGAGGGACTTGATGCCAATGTATTGCATATTGTAGATAATTTTGGTAGTCATGGTAATTACCTGTATTCATTTATTAACCAAACAATTCAACTTTCTGTATATGAGTTAATAAAGAAGGTATTGCAAGAACTAAATATATCTTTAAATAATACTTATTTTGTTGGCTCATCTAAAGGTGGTTTTTGCGCCATATATTATTCATTATTATTTGGAAATGGTAATGTCATTGCTGGGGAGCCACAAATAAAATTGGGCGATTTCCTATTTCGGAAAGGGTGGGAGAGTAAAGAAGATTGTCGTGCCATTATCTATGCGATGACAGGGCAAGTTAATAAATCAGATAAAGAAAAATTAAACAGTATTTTGTATTCAATAACCTCAACTGCTGAGAGTTATCAAGGTAATATAACAGTTCATTATGGAATAGGTACTAGTTATTATAATTTGCATATAAAATATATCAATGAAATTATTTTGTGCTACAGTGGGTCAATGTCGCAAATAAATTTTGTAGAACATGATATTGCGTCACACAATGAGATTATTCCGATTTTTATGAAAGAACTGAATGCACTAAATGATACAGCATTAAGACCTATAGTAATTAAAAAGGCAAATTTAGCAAGTCAAGCAAATAAATTGCTGAAATTTTTAAAGCGATCATAACTATGGCAAAAATCATTACCGAAAAGGATATTGAAGTTAGTTGTGACGGAAATAGACTTATTTTTAGTGTCGCAAAAGAAGTTGTGAGCACTAATGATATTGTTGCTTATTATCTTTTGCACAATAATACCGTATTAGAGAAGATTTTTACGTCTAGCGCTGAATGTACATTTATTATTAGAAAAAATCAGTCTTACCGAATAAAATTATTTTATAGAGATGAGCAAAATAACAATCAATCTGCTATTAGTAAAGATATAACTCCTAAATTAATTCCTCCTACCGAGGATGAAATTAAAAGATGTATAAAGTTAGAATTTAATAAAAATAAAATTATTTGTGACACATCTAGGTGTCAGGTTTTGTTTTTTGCAATAAAAGCTTATGAGTTTACTGGCGAAAAATCAAGCATAAGAGTTGACACAAGTAGTAATTTTATTACACACAATATTCAATATTCAGGAAATTATGCTGTAATTGTGTTTTATGAGGATTATAACGGTTCAATTCAACAAATTAGTTTAAATATTGGCGTTCAATATGTAGAATTGTCATCAGAAATAATACAGACGCAACATCCAAAAAACACTCGGAAAAATTTTAAATTACTTATTCATATTATATATGCATTTATCATCCGAGAATTTCAACGTAAATATGATAAAGGTTATTTTCGTTATTTTTCAATAGTTTTAGGTCCTGCAGTTCAACTAATAATTATGGTAGTAATTTTTACAGCAATGGGGAAAAAATCAGTAGTTGGTCTTAGTATTCCGTTGTTTATTCTAACTGGGTTATTGCCTTATGGATTTTGTACTGCAGCAGGTAATTGTCTAACAATAGTTTCTGGAAATCGAGCGTTATTAAGTTATAAGCAAGTTAAAATTATTGATACAATTTTGTCTAGTATCCTTATGGAGTTGATGGTTACGGTCATCACCTTTACAGGAGGCATATTAATTTGTTGGTATTTAGGAATGCATGTTGTGATATATAACCCGTTATCGTTATTTTTATCATTCGTATTATTATTTTGGTTAACTTTTGGTTTGGCTTTAATACTATCTGTTGTAGGTTTTTATTTTGCTGAATTTAATTATGCAATACAGGTTATTTTTCGAGCACTATTTTATGCTTCAGGAGTGTTTTTCTCTGTTGAGAATATTCCTGTGCAATATCAAAAATATGTATTGTGGAATCCATTATTGCAACTTATTGAGTTTATAAGATTTTCATTTGTGAGTTTCACTTTGCCACATGAGCTTAGTTATGTATATTTATTAAAATGTACACTTTCTGTATTTTTGATCGGTATCTCACTATATTTTATTAACCGTAATAAATTTATGATAAATGATCGAGCTCGCTGATGATTATTCTTGATTATGTTACTAAATTTTACCGAGTGCGCGGTTTTAAACACTATGTCCTACGTGATGTAGTTTATCAGTTCAATTCTGGTGTAAGCATTGGCATACTGGGTAAAAATGGTGCAGGTAAATCGACATTACTGCGCATGCTTGGTGGAATTGAATACCCCAACTCGGGTAAAATTCATATTACTGGTTCAGTCTCCTGGCCAGTAGCCTTGACGGCTGGTTTTTTACCAACGCTATCTGCTCGTGATAACATTAAATTTGTCTGTCGTATTTACGGTAAGACAGGTTTAGAGGCTAAAAGGATTATTGATTATGTTCGTGAGTTTGCTGAAATCGGTGAACACTTTGATGTTCCAATGAGTAGTTATAGTTCAGGAATGAAGGGACGGGTTAATTTTGGTTTATCGATGGCATTTGATTTTGATTATTATCTAGTGGATGAAGTAACGGGTGTTGGCGATCCATCATTTAAACAAAAATCATCCGATGCTTTTAATGAGAAACGGAAAAATTCGGCTATGATTATGGTTTCACACGACATGAAAGTATTACGGGATACTTGTGATATCGGTATCTATCTTCATGATGGCAAGATTGATGTTTATGAAGATCTGGAAGAGGCTATTAAGCTTTACCAGCAACAATGTTAATTTTTAGTAAACAAAAATAATGAATAAAGATAAATTTCGTAGTTTTATAAAACATAACTTTCAAAGTGGCTTTAAATTATTAAAGACTAATCCTTATGTCCAACACTCATTGAGTAAAACCTTAAAAATTTTATTTGGTAACCGGGTTTTTGCTCTAATGGTGGTTATTCCAGTATTAATATATTTTTTGTATAATGCGCTGATTTTTACGCCGCGTTATGAAAGTACTGCTACTATTGCCATCAAAGATAATTCTTCTTCTGTAAATATCGGTGGTTTTGGTGCTTTGTTAGGTTCGGCATCATCTGGAACAACCAATCCATATATGCTACAGCAGTACATATTGTCGCTGAATATGCTACAAGCACTGGAAAAAGATATTCATTTACTAGATTTATATCGTAGTCACCGCATTGACTGGTTTTCACGGTTATCGTCCGCTGCTAATCAAAAAAAACAGTTGGATTATTTTACTTCCAAGATTGATGTTACCTATAATCAAGACTCCCAAAGTCTGGATGTTTCAGCTCAAGGGGTAACTTCAAAGGAAGCTCAGTTTATATTGCAGGGGATTATCAATAAAGCGCAAGATTATGTCAATGGCGTTGATTATCAATTGGCTGATAAACGCCTGAAATTTGCTCAAAAGCAGGTGCAGCTGGCGCAAGAGAAACTTTCTGAGACCAATGAAAAAATTATAAATTTTCAGAATAATAATGACATTCTTGATCCTAAATCAGATCTAGCTACCTATGCGGGAATTTTAGCATCGCTACAATCACAATTAGTGGTGGCTCAAACAGAATTAGTCAACCTTCAGGATTATTTACAGAATAACTCACCTCAGGTAGACAAACAGCAGCAAAAAATTGCCTCGTTGCAGCAACAGATCGAAACCCAAAAACAAAAAATTCTTGGGGTTGATGGTGGGCGCAATGTAAAATTAAATGCTGTAGTGAATAAATTTGAATGGTTACGCATGCAAGCACAAGTCGCCGTCAGTGAATATACCGCCGCGATCGCCAGTCTCGAATCAGCCAAAGCCGATGCAATTAAACAAAAGCAACAGGTCGTAATTTTGCAGGCGCCGACCTTACCAGATTTTCATGAATATCCGCGCTTATGGTACAATACCTTTACATTGTTTATCATCTTGTTAATGATTTATGGTATCGTTCGCATGGCAAAAACTATTATTGATGAACATCGCTATTAATTGGAGTCTTCATGTTAAATGCTTTAAAAGAACGAATTGTCCTAGCATTAATTATCCTTGTTTTATTGCCACTATTTATTGTCGGCTTTATTGTAATGATGGTTTATATTTTGCTATTTGGGCGTAATTGGGTGCTGCGCCAAACGTTCCGTACTGTTGATCATTATATTAACGTTACACTTTTTGGTGGTTATGCGTGGGAGTCATTATCTTCTCATGCGTGGCGCGAACGGGAAAATAAGTGGTGGGCACCATTGATAATTATCCTTGCCGATACCTTTCATAAGGGACATTGTCGCAAGGCCAATCTTCGTGAGCAAGCGATTGTCGATCATGTCAGAAGTAATTATCTTGATGAGCAGACCATAAAATTTTAATGAAAAAATATCCTTTATTACAGATTATTAAAGTTGAGTTTGCCTTGTTGGGGTTCAGGGTATTAAGCTTTTTACCAATGAATATTCTCTACATTCTTAGTTGCATTATTGAAGCTATACTGTATCGTCTGATAAGCAATGGTATATTTTCTGCGATGAAAACACGCTATAATATAACTATGGTAAATCTCGAACTATGTTTCCCCGACAAAAATTTACTTGAAAGATTAGCGATTGCACGCCAATGTTTCCGTGAATCAATTCTGGTTTATTTAAACTATGGGTTATTATTTAATAGTTCTCCACAAAAACTTCGCTCGCGAATTAAGTGTATTGGTTTAGAGCAGTTCAAACAGGAATATTCTGGTCATCCAACAATAGTTGTTATCCCACATTATTGTGCATTTGATCTTGCCTTAAATAGGGTAAGTCAAGATGTTGTATTTTGTAGTAGTTATAAACAAGTAGATAATTATTTTTATGAAAAACTTCGCCAAGCACGATTACGTTTTGTTAGCGCAGATGAACAATCAGTGATTTATCCTGCCCAAGGAAGCATTGCTCCAATAATTCGTTCAATAAAACGTCACATACCTTTTTTTTATTTACCTGATCTTGATTATGGCGAGGAAAATTCTGTACTCATTACTTTTTTAGCACACCATTCTCGAGCGACACTCAATACGGTTCCACGCTTGGTTCGCTTAACTGGGGCACACGTTTATACGTGTGATATTTATCGCCATAAAAATCATTTTGTATTTGAGTTTATTGGACCATTAGGTAATATTAATGGTAAAAAAATAACTGAGGAAGTTTGTACAATCAGTCGATCTTATGAAAACCAGATTAATAAGCATCCGGAACACTATCGATGGTACTTTCCGATTTTTACTACTCAACCCGAATTAAAACCCGGAGCCGTTTATAACAAAAATTTTTTCAACTAAAAATTACCATGAATAAACAATTACTACATCTAGTTTCGACACGATTATTTACAACACTACAACCTGAGCACGATGAGCAATGGCTGGAAAATCGGTTACTGATTTTTAGCACCTTTACACTTCCTTCATTTATTCAGCAGACATCACAAAATTTTCACTGGGTTTTATTAGTAAGCAATCAATTACCACCCAAAATTTTACGTAAATTAAAAGAGTTGATTCAAGATTATTCAAATTTTCACATTATAGAAATTGCTGTTGCAGATTTACATGATCAGCCAGAATATGACATAGCCTTTGCCAAATTTATTCATGATAATGGTCTTAGTTATGATTTTCTTCTGCATTCCAGAATTGATGGGGATGACGCTTGGAACATCAACTATGTCGAAAAAATTCAAGAAACGGCTAGTTTTTGGATTTTAAAATATCAAAATTGGCAAAATTTTTCAGGCTTGATTTTTAATTTTCCTCATGGACAAGTCTGCTACCCATTTCCAATTCGCAATAAGCATGGAATTGGACGTTGGAAACGTAAATTTTTTTCGCAATCAGTTGATGTTTTGACGATTAAAGAAAAATTAGATACATTTTATAAGTTTCCGCATAGTAAAACTCGTTTATTTGCCAAACAAAATAATTTTCGCTGCATATATCTGAAATCACGGCAGCCAATGTGGCTTTATGTTCAACATATTCAGAACGATGGATTATTGCGTAAATGGCATCGTTGGTTTCTTTTGTTTGAAAAACTTTGGATGCCATTCCATAAATTTCGAGGTAATGATCTCTGCCGCTACGGTATAACCGATAAATTATTGAATGACTTTAATCATAGATACCATCAAAACTAATATGGAAATTATTGCTCACCGGGGAATTCATAATGATCGGGTACTAGAGAATAGTGATCTGGCGATTATGCAGGCTTTGGATTATGGCTGTCAGGCGGTTGAAGTCGATTTGCAATTAACCGGAGATGGTGAGATAATCGTGTTTCATGATTTTCACTTACAACGCATTTTTGGAATAAACAAAGCACTTATTGATTACAATTATCTTCAGTTACAGCAGTTGACACCGTTAAATTCAGCAAAAGGGCAAATTCTTAGTCTCAGTCAGTTATTGGCATTAGTTCCCGATGATATCCTTATTAATCTTGAGTTGAAATCAATTTCTCTATTTGATCGGGGGCGGTTGGTTGAAAAGGTGTTGCAACAGCTAAAGGATCGTCAACGTAAAAATATATTGCTTTCATCATTTAATCCGTGGTTACTTTATAAGTGTCGCGCCACCATTCCTGAAATTAAGCGGGCATGGCTAATTAATCGTAAAGTCTGGTTTTTGGGGTACTTGATTATCCTTAGTCGAGCTAAGCCGCACTTTATCCATTGTTCATTGAAACTTTTAAAATCAAGTTACTATCAAAAAATTTCCATGTTAGGATTACCAATTCGGGTTTTTACTGTTAATACTCCCGAAGATTATTCTATCTGTCAGCAACTACATGTTGTGGGAGTTTTTAGCGATAATCCCAGTGTATTAGTAAAGTAGTAAAATTATGTTGCAACGGTTTATTTTAAATTTAATAATTTTTATTTTATGGCTAATTAGTTTTTTGCCGATGTCAGCCATTATCAGACTAAGTCAGTTATTTCAGAAAATTTGTTACACGTTGGGGAGAAATGATTGCTCAATTTTTCTTGCTAAGAAATATCATGTAGCAAGGGTAAATTTACGATTGTGTTTTCCTGAAAAATCACCAGTACAGATTGAAGCACTTTTACAAGCTAATTTTACTGAAGCATTGATTGCAATTCTTCATTATGGGTATGTGATATCCCGCAGTAAAAACGCAGTTATTAAAAAAGTTAAGCCGATAAATTGGGACGTTGTTGCAGCAAATTATCACAAGCGACCAGTTATTTTATTGGTCCCGCATTTTTGGGGCTTGGATATTGGAGCCTCGCGAAACAGCATTGATTTTGCTGCCTATAGTATGATGCATGATGATAATAATTCGGTTTTGCGTGAAAAGTTGAAAATTGCGCGGATTCGATTTATGCGTGAACGTGGCGGTGAGGTTTTTGGACGCGACGAGGGAATTAGTAAAATTATTCGTCGTTTGCGCAAAGATAAAATTTGTTTTTACTATTTGCCGGATATTGATTTGGGTGAAGCTGAGTCAATCTACCTTCCATTTTTAGGACACCAGCATTGCGCAACCTTGACTTCATTGTCTCGATTGACTCATCTGAGTGGTGCGGTGGTTATTCCTGTCATTGCTGTTCGAGAAGGCAATAAATACTTATCAATTTGTGGTAATCCATGGGAAAATTTTCCTAGCGGTAATGAATATGAGGATGCCCTACGAATGAATCAATTTGTCGAAGAAGTTGTCCGCCAATATCCAGAACAGTATATGTGGGATTTACAACGATTTGGTACACAGCCGAATCAAACATATGGGGCACTTTATCGTTAAAATTACTGACTACTCTTCAAAAATAAATTTACGATGAAAGTCGCAAATGACTCCGCCATAAAAGCATCCACGCATTTGGGTGTGGTAGACCAAATAACTACGGAATTTTGCTAATAAGACTTGGTCTGGAGCTTCGTTCTTACGCCAAAACTCATCTAATGAGCATTGATTGGTTAATCCTGGTAAATTATAAATAGCCTGCGGCGATAATGCAATTGTTGGTATTTGATGACTCAATGCTGCAAATCCAGCAGTACTGTTGATAACTAAACATCCACGACTATTTTCGAAGGCCATGTTCAAATGAATGTCAATAAGATATAGTACTCTATCTTTGATTCCATATTGTTGAGTTAAATTTTCTATGTATGCTTTATAACAATGTATTCCCCGATCAAATGGATGATGTTTTATCATCAGTTTAGTATCTTTGGGTGCATTATCAGCAAATGACTTTATCGTGTCGTGAATAAACTCTTCCATGTGAGCATACTGAGAATATTGCGTCACTGCAGAATCAGTGTTAATTTGCAAAATTGCGATATAGTATTTATTTATATTGCGATATGTCCATAGCGAATTTTTTTCTTTTGCAAAAGGAAATAATGTAACAAAAGGTAATTTCCAAAAAAATTTATTCCATTTAAAAAAATTTCTCCAGCCCTTTGCAGGAAGATGATGACGGTAATTGGGGATTAACCACTGGCTAATAAATAAGCCCCAAGAATACAAGTAGTAATATTTCCAATGATTAAAATAACGCGCCGCAATATTAAGGGTTGTTGACTCGGGGGGTTCAAGGTATCCTTGATTATTCCACTGAAAATATATGTTAGGATCTTTGGGTAATGAGGTATCTCCATTCACACCATTTTCTTCTATTGTAATATAACCCGAACGAATATATCCTTCTTCAAAAACAAAAACTTGAATGTTTAGTTTATTGCACAGTTCTACCGCTATTTGATGGTAAATTTTATGTTTGCCAATCATGAAAACTTGCTTAATCTGCTTTTGGTGCAGAATTTTAATCAAATAATTATGCCATTCTTCAACACTACCTCTATATAAAGTGGACTCTTTGCTCTTGAAAAAAAATTGCTCACCATAGTGAAAGTTAATTTTAAAAACACTAGCACCTTTACTAATCAAGTAGTCAGCAAAATGTTTAAAAAATGGACCTACAGGACCTTGCAGCAGTAAAATATCTTTCTTTAGTACTAATTGCTTATAATAATTATCATGCATAAAATTTTGTAACTGCTCTTTCTATACTATCCATTAAGTTAAAAGTATTTCTTTTGCTAGGTGAATCCCTTTAACCAAAATTTTGGACACCTGATCATTCTTCTAACATATCGCCGCTAATCTAAGATTATATTAGAACTTTTCACATTGATAAGTATTCGTAATTACGTATTTATAATATCTGAATGCTATTGTTGATGGTAATGCGTGGGTTCTACATATGTTATTGGCATGATTATATCATAGTATATTTTACTTAATAATTGACTTATAGCAAAATTTGATTAATATATAGGAGCTACAAGGTTATAGTAAAATCATTCTCATGCTGGTATTTATAGCAAATTCAATAATTATTTAAATAAAGTCCATACCGTGACTATCAGTTGTTAGTGGATATATAGTAAAATACTGCTTCAAAAGTAAATCTCTGCTTTTATGTCTATTATTGTATATAGCTGCTTTATTTTTAGCTCTCAAATAGTTAAAGCTTACGAGATAGATATTACATTAAGTGTTTAATTCGGGTATAGGAATTATAACGGTTTAGAAGAATAAAAACAAGTCAATGGAAGAAAAATGTTTAAAAATAAAATCTTAATTGGAATACTAATGTTAGGCTGCCTATCCGGTGCCATTGCGGATGACGCCAGCAATATGATTGCAGCACAAAGTTTATTGGGCGCGAATGCTGCTACAATACCTAGCTCAATGCCTACCGACACATCAAATTCAAATGTAATTGTCCCACCTATTACTACTGCTAATGGAGCGTCGTTAAGCGGTGGTAGCACTGGTGGAGCATCTTCTGCTAGTCAAATGATAACAAACAGTCCGCCTAATATGAGTGCGAATTCTGCTGTAACCAACAATACGTCATCTCTTCGGCGGGCACCTGTACCGCCTAATGCATTCCAAAATAGCGTAATGGTACGGACTGGGTTGACATTGCAACAATATGGATATAATTTATTCACTGTTCCCAATACCTATACTCCAGTGACAAATGTTCCGATTGATAATAATTACACCCTTGGTCCCGGAGACCAAATCTATCTTCAAGCGTGGGGTGCAGTTTCAATCAGTTACACTGCTGACGTAGCACCAGATGGAACTATTTATATTCCAAATGTTGGCACGTTTAATGTTGCTGGAGTTAAGGCTGGCTCACTAGAAGGTTATTTAAAAAAACAAATTGGTCGAGTATATAAGAAATTTCAGCTATCCGCTACAGTTAGTAAAATTCGTTCAATTCAGGTGAACGTTGCTGGATATGCTGAGGTACCGGGAACTTATACTGTAAGTTCATTGACAACGTTAGTCAATGCAATATTTGTTGCTGGGGGACCTGCTGCGAACGGGTCGCTACGTCATATTGAATTACGGCGCAATGGTAGAGTTGTTAAAGATTTTGACATGTATCAAGTTCTTCTAAAGGGTAATAGTAATAGTGATATTCGCTTATTGCCTGGTGATATTATCTACTTTGCCCCTAAAGGGAACGAAGTAGCAATTTATGATGGGGTAAAATTTCCAGCTGTTTACGAGGCACTACCCAGCGAAACGGTCAATGATATTCTTAATTATGCTGGTGGTGCTTCATTTGATAATAATAAGACCAAAGTAGTTATTGAAGAGCTTTCTAATGGGGCTAATATTACCGTATTTGATTATCCCTATGCTCAAGGTCTAACCAAAACCGTGCATAATGGTGATATTGTTCACTTTATGCGAATGAATCACCAATATGACCAAACAGTTGTTTTAATGGGGAACGTGGCTAATCCAACGCGTTTGCAGTATCGTAATGGTATGAGGGTGAATGACATTATACCTAATAAGGCTGCATTGTTAACTAGTAGTTTTTGGAATAGTTATAGTTATAATACATATGCGCGAGATTATCAACTTACTAGTCGCGGTGGTGAAAAAACTACAAATAGGGGGGCTGATATATCGCCAGTGTTTAATTATTCAAACGGGCTAGGTGATACTGTGGGGGCTGTTAATAACACAGCGAAAAACCAGCTGTTTAATAGTTCTGGAAACGAAAATGAGAAAACTACTTTTACTGTTTCAGATAATCTATTACAAGCAGGTCCAATTGCGATTCCTGAAGCTGATATTAATTGGGAATATGCTGCGATTATTCGAATTGACCCCGCTGACTATAAAACCCATTTAATTCCATTTAATCTAGCAAAAGCAATCGCGGGAGATCCTGTGAATAACATTCAACTGCGTGCGGGCGATATTATTGATGTTTTATCGACTAAAGATGTTCGAGTATCTATTAATAATAATCCTATTTTCGTGTTCATTGATGGTGAGGTTAAAAGCCCTGGCGTTTACGAGATGAATAGCAATGAGTCTATAAATGATGTAATACGTCGTGCTGGTGGATTAACAAGTAAAGCTTATTTATTTGGAATGGAGCTAGCACGTAAGTCAGTACAGGAAAAACAATCTATGTTGCTGAATCAGATGCTAGATCAAGCGCAGCAAACATTATTAGCGCAGGCATCAATCGCAGGAAGTAATGCAATTAATGCAGTGCAAGGGCAGATTCAGGGGCAAGTACTTCAACAGCAAAGTATTTTTATTGATAAATTACGCCAGATTAAGCCGATTGGGCGAGTCGTTCTTGGTTTTAACGATGCTAAGGTTTCACTAAAAGATATTCCAAATTTACCTATGGAAAATGGTGACACTATTTACATTCCTCCTTCATCACATACTGTTGAGGTTATTGGGCAAGTTTATAATCCAGCGTCTTTTGTATATTACTCAAATCTCACGGTTAGAGATTATATTGACTGGGCAGGTTCAGAAAATGACTATGCGGACACTAGCAATGAATATATTCTTCGTGCTGATGGTCGTTTGTATAGTAAACAGCGTGCTGGCTGGTTTGGAGCTTTTGGTAGCCGGACATTGGATCCTGGTGATGCAATTATTATTCCTCAACAGGTTCAAGTTGGTAGTACTCTCCAAAATGTTCTTAATTGGACTCAAATTCTGGCTAACTTTGGTACTGCAGCAGCAGCTATTCAGGTATTTAAGTAAAATTGTATTATGGCTAGCTTCAGGTTTTAAACTGGAGCTAGTTTATTAATGCTGTAGGATATGTTATCATAGTGGAGCATTTCTACTGTTAACTTAGTCTCTGTAGTCATCAATGATAACTCTATAGAAAGAGACTAACTGTATTTTTGCTTAGGCAGTAGAGGCGCGTAAATTCTAGTCAGAAAAACAATTAGGCGAAATTTCAAGCGGCGAAGTTTTGATGTTAGTGGTGTCAAATGAACATATTTTTTCTGATAGTCGTTGTAAATGTGCATTGCTTTATTAACTGAGTTGTATTCAATTTTATAGTGTATTAAGGTATTGTGAATGAGTAATAGAGGAAGGGTAATTAAAAAGTAATCAATTAATATGGTTCGATAACTATGAGTTTGTTGTAAATTTATTTGTCCTGATCTTTTTAAATAAGAATTGATGTGCTCAATATTAGCCATTATATCATTTATTTTTTCGCTTAAATCTAAATGTAAATTTGACATAACAGAAGTATCATGACGCCAGTAATTATATAATGGTTCTCTTACGTAACTGATTGACATTTTCTCTTTGTTTGAAAAATAATATAAAACGGTAAACGCATAATCTTCCGCAAACTTAACAGAGGGAGGAAAAGTATTGCCATTCTTTTTAATTAACTCCGTTTTATAAATTTTATTCCATACTGGGTTGCGAATATTTGGGTTTTGCTTAAAAAAATCTTCCACCTTTATTGGCGTTTTGGGTATGAATTTTTCATGCTTAAATTTTTTGCTATGAATTTTATTAACTCCACAGCAACATAGGATACTATTATTCATTTTTGCGGTAACATACATTTTTTCAGCAAAAGTATTCTCAAGATAGTCATCACCATCTACAAATCCAATATACTCTCCATTGGCGTGTTTAATTCCAAAATTTCTGACGGAGCTAACACCGCAATGCATTAGTTGATAAAAGCTAATTCGCGAATCATTGGTTGCGTAACTATGTACAATTTGTGATGAGTTATCTGTTGAGCCATCATCAATTATAATTACTTCAATATCTAACAAAGTTTGATTAAGGAGCGATTCTATGCAGCGAGGAAGGTATTGTTTCAGATTATAAACTGGAACAATGAAACTAATTTTGATTTTATTCATATTTTAAGCATTAGAAAATAAATTTCAAAAAGTGCCAACAACTTGATGATTTTTCCTCTGAATGTAAATTTAGATTTATATTTATTTTGTAGCTGCTGGTAGGTTTTTAATAATTTTTTGATTTGTAACTTATCAATATTATAATCAGTAACTGCAACCTTAATTAACCAAAGTGGAAGTTCAATCATATAATAGTCAAATATTACAGACTTAATTAATGGATGTGTTTTACTGTTGATTGTGTGCTTGCGCAGATTTTCCAAGAGATACTCAACATTACTGTCTAGATCTTTTATTCGTGCTGGTAAATTATTATAAATCTTTGCCATAGTTGAGTTATCGTGCTGCCTGTAATTGTAAAGTAGCTCTGGGCAACTTACAATATTACCGTATTCTGAACCTAAGATATAGAATAATACAACAAATGAGTAATCTTCTACATAACTTATTGTATCAGAAAATTGAATTTCATACCGATCAATAATATCCTTGCGAAATATTTTGTTCCAGACTGGATTACTGATTTCATGATCTTTAAAGAAATCGGAGGCAGTTACATAGTCTACGGCGTGGAAATAATGACTTATATTTTTGATTGGGGTAAATTTAATTATTCCACAATAGCATAGAATGCTATTGTTCTTTTGTAATGTGTCGTACATAGACTTTGCAAAATTGGGATTAATATAATCGTCACTGTCAACAAAACTTATGTATTTACCGCGCGCAAACTTTAGACCATAGTTTCTAGCTAAACCAACGCTTCTTTGCTCTAAGCAAAAATAACGGATTCTTGAATCGTTTTGAGCATAATTTTTACAAATAAAAGCAGAATTATCTGTTGAGTTATTATCAATCAGTAAGACTTCAAATTCAGTTAGAGTTTGATTTATTAATGACTCTATACATTTTGTAAGATATTTTTCCTGATTATAGATCGGTATAATAAAGCTTATTTTTATCATTTGTAATTTTCAGAAATGTTTTTTTGTACGAATGAATGGATCTCTTGACTGAACGTTTCATAGCTATAGAAATTATTTTGCTCATATCGTAATTTTTCATTTGTTGGACGTTGATTTATCCTCTTTATATCACATGGTTGTAGGGCAATGCGTCCATCACTTAGAACATATTGTACCAAATATGGATATAGCCATAGTAATACTCGAACTTGTGATGGATAAAATAACCCTCGATACAACCATTTTATTCGATTACGCCAACTAGTTGAATAATGAAATATTTGTCCATTGGCGGTGATCGGTGTAAATAATTTAACTCGGCTAATTTTATTATTATTTGTTTCAGCTGCGTTATACCAAGGAAATTGCCAGCAGTTTGCAATAATGCCACAATTTAACGCACTTACAACACCTAATAAATGCACAGCATCGTGGTCTGGATGTCCACCTTCCCATGCCATAGTATAAATTGTATTGATTTGTTTTTCAAGTATTAATTTTTTAAGAACAGGATAAACTTTTTCAAGGTTTCTGCATAATGTTTTATCTGCAACTTCAAGTAAGCTGCCTAATATAGAAATATTTTTAACTGGAATTCCCAATTTAGTTAATGTTCGAATGCTTTCATTATTTCGTACCGGTAGGTCTTTCCCGTTTAGGCTACCACTAGTTAAATACACGACATGGGTAGTTTCGGGAATGAGGCGCTGCATAATTAGTGGGAGAATAGCAATTTCATCATCTTGATGTGCCAATAAAATTATAGATTCAGCTTTCATGTTTTTTCCGTTGTGTACTGAATTTAATTTTTTGTCGTATACCTGTAAATATTACTCGTAATGAATATATCAGTTCGCCAATTATTCTACTTGTAAAAAACAGTAAATTTTGTGGCGTGAGTAGCTTTACTTTGGGTGTTACGTTTGAATATATTGAGCGAATAACCATTAACCGTTGGCGAATATTAAAATCATAAGAAATTGGTTGCCGAGAGACTGAGCTTTGACCAACAGTTCGGAAGTATATTGCTCTTTTGTGTGTATCGACAACTTTTATCTTCATTTTTTTGGAGATTAGCAATGCACTGAACATAGCCATATCCTCACTGCTTCGTAGTGTTGTATCAAATTTAAAGCATTGGATAATTTCTTTCGGGATCAACTTACAGGCATTCATTGTTAACACTCTGGCTTTGATGATAAATTTATAGATGAAACTTGGAAATTTATCTGTGATTGTTTTGACAATTGAGGGCTGACTATCGACAGAAAGATTTACTAATTGGGCTAATACTAGCGTGTTAGGTGCTGCTAATGCATATAAGCTGCTTAAATAGCTGGGTGAAATTCTATCATCATCATCCAAAAATACAATATACTCTCTTGTTGCTAATGCTATTCCAATATTTCTAGCATTACTAACGCTTGCTTGTTGAGTATGGAAAATAATAAAATTAAAATTATGGCGATGAGTTTTTATTTGCTCAATTAACTCAAGAGTTCCATCATTCTCGCCATTTACAATAATAACAAGCTCTAATAATTGTGGATTTATGTCTTGAGCAAATACCGAATTCAGGCAGTTGGGCAGTTTATTCCGCCCCTTGTGGCTGGGTATAATCAGACTTATTCCTAGATTAAGCATGATATAGCTCACGAGGATTTAAGTCATCAACAAATTTGGCATCAAATTTTCTAATTCTATTGGTATTTCGGCAATAGTTAAATTCATCAATTGAGTATAGTAAATTATGCTTTATGCTTGTAGTCTCGATTTGGTGAATCCAAAATAATAATTGATTCTCTATTAAATAGCTTAATTTAACAATACTGCAACGAATGTCTAACTTTTTTACTTGCTGATAGTGTTCACCATTTTTATACAGTTTACATTTTTTTGAACTATTTCCGAAGTATGAATATTTTCCGTAAGCAACAATTTTATTATTTGTATAGCGAGTAGCTAAAATTAAATCTAACAAATAATTTGTACCATAATGGTCATGCGTTGAAAAGAAAGCGATAAAGCTATCATGATTTTTTTGAGCCAAGAATTGTGCACAGTGATTTAAATCAGAAAAAAATAATTGTTCACCTTCCTGAAACTGTTTTTTTTGACTAGTTGTTATTAGTAGTAGCTGTTTATTACTAAATGTTTGTCGAATAAATGCATCACTGATTTTTGCTAAATCTGAATATGAATTCACAACAGCAATTACAAAAATTGTGGGATAATAAGGTTCAAGTAGTTTGTTGGTAATTAAATTTTTTAAAGCTAGAATTCTATCTTGATAAGTGTGGTTTTTCATTACTTGACGCAAAGCAAGTAAGTTAACTTTTTTTCTGATTAGTTCGCTGCTCATTATTTTTTTTACATAATTCTCTAATAACCATTCATGATCAGAACTAAAAATTGTATTACCAAACAATTTTCTAATCCCTAGTGAGTAATTGCTGAGAATAATAGTGTTAGATGCAGCAAGCTCAAATACCCGCCTTGAAAACATTGTCGGAGAATTTTTAACTGTGTTTATATTAATAGCAAATTTATAAGCTTTATAAGCTTTATTTACTGCTTTAAATTTTAATGTGCCTTTAACATATTGTTTGTATTGTTCTGGAAATGGTGGAGTATAAATATTTTTGCTATAAAAATTTCTGTCATATATATCAACAGGAAGAAATTTATTAATTGCTGTTATGTGGTTATCTAGATCACGTTGCCGTTTGGGGAATCTTCCATAGTAAGCACCTGCAAAGCAACAACGATCTTGGCGTAAAAATTCTTTTGTAGGGTTGTGTAGACGCGGTTGAACTGCAAATGGTAGGGCAAATATCCGCTCATGGGATAAGGCTAATTTATAACGTTCAATACATTTTTCATCAGTAGTTAAAACAATGTCGCACCGTTTTGCTAATGGTAGAAAGTGGTCGAAATCTATGGGGTCTTCTTTATTCCAAAATATTGTAATTAATTCCTGTGAGTCACAATAGTTTAATAGCGCATTGACAGTTTTTCCTACAATTGATTCTCGGCGTTTCCATAATTTTTCATGTCCAAACCATGCTGATTCAATAAAGATGAGATCAGGATTAAATTTTTGAATTTGTTGTTTATATATATCCGGTTTAAGTTGTATCAGTTCCAAATCAGGAGACAGTGACATAAAACTAAACTCATCAAGGATTGCAGCTACTTTTAATTTGGGCGTGCTTGATGAGTTAGATTGCAATGGAGAATCATTCCTAATTTTTGCTATTTTTTGTTCATAAAGTGCTTTGGGGAGAATTTTACCCATTAACAAAGCTAATGTTTCAATAAAATTGCTCGATTGATCTGATGCTTGAAAATCTTGTTTATTATTTTCAATATTTTTATTTACTACCTTAGAACGGTTTTGCCGTAATGTTGCTAATATGTTTATTTGAGTTTGAACTCGTTTCTTTAGAGATTCTACTTCTAGTTGCTGTTGCTGATGCTTTTCAAGTAACTGTTGGAAAGCATTATGTAATTTTGCTAATCTTAATCTATCCTGTTGTTGTAATACGCTAGTTAATAATTGGGGCGTATATGGGGGGGTATTATAAGGGTAATTCTTTACTGCCATGTGGTTCTGATTTATGTATTTGCTGTTAGTAAACGATTTATAGCACTTTCATTTACTGCGACCTGTACTCGTAATTTGTTTATATCTTGCTGTGTCTTCGTTATTTCGTTATTCATCTTCTCAATTTGTTGTAGCATATGATCAATTTGTAATTTCAAGATCATATTATTTTTGTCAGTGCTAAGTAAAGCCGTAGATAAATAGGAAGGAATCATGAGAGAACTCTTTTAACAAATATACCATAGGATTATGGGCAAAGACAACAATAGTGAGATCACAACAAAAAATACTCACAAGCACGCATAGATTCTTTACAAAAAAACGCAATTTTATCATTGCAGCCAGAGTAAAGTTATTGTTTTACATAATTGCCAATAGATACGCCTTATTCCATTAGCATAATTATATCACATATATATTTTGCTTAATAGTGTCGTGATAAATTTGTCCTAGCTCCATATAATAGCAATACTCCCTAATTTGAGTAAATGATAAGGTGTTCCTAATTTTATCACTTGTGCTGAAATGTAGATTTTATTAGGTATTACAAACCAGCAATCAGGGTATATTTGATGTTGAGATATTCATCAATTCCGTATTTAGAACCCTCACGTCCAATGCCTGATTCTTTCACTCCACCAAAGGGTGCAACTTCGTTAGATATTATTCCATCAT
>ERZ650309.19-NODE-19-length-97098-cov-14.846924_pt1 | contig 97098 bp, 89 predicted proteins | sample MGYA00376245_ERZ650309 | MGnify/ENA primary metagenome ERZ650309 (study PRJEB26733, sample SAMN07839294) | wastewater metagenome | biome: urban; feature: wastewater treatment plant; material: waste water | place: USA: North Carolina | collected 2016-04-26 ... | reverse complement strand
TTAGTTTTTACAATAAGTTAAATAGGATGATGGTATAGTCTATGCTTGTAACACTTTATCCCCAATTTGTTACACACGTTTACGTGACCTAGAGATAGGTAGATGTCAAGGAAGATGCTTTCACAGGTGACGGGGATGAGATGAATTTACTTTTAATCCGAGATATGTATACGTACAAGCGTTTATCGCGTTTAGAACCGCATCTTTACGCCTTAGACCTTAATCGTATACATGCTATCACAGGGTACTTAAAACTTCCCGGTCCAATTGTAACGACACTATCGAATTGGATGAACAAGCGACAATAGGAGAAGCGATATGGCCTATTTGATACAAGGCGGTGATGATGCCTTTAATGCAATGCTTTACGGCGAACATCATCAAGGTACCGTTAATTACTTAGCTGAACAACGCAGTAAAGTAAGAAACTATCTTAGTGAAGCCGGACATCGTTTTCGTGAGCGTGCTGAAAACGTTATTCAACGGTTTAATTATTCTGATGCAATGCGTTTGACTCGTGCGGTTAATCGCGCGATGAATAACGCATGGAATTTAGATGCGATTACTCGTTTGAATGATATTGGTCAAATACAACATGCAAAACCCAATATGCAGCGTTGGATTATGGCTGAGCCATCACTTCGTGTAATGTATCATCAGCAAAAATGTGACGGTTATAGCGACAGTTATGTCGATAGTCAACCGAACGTGGTAGGTGAAGCGCATTATGAGTACCGCCGTGCGACAAACGGCGTGTTCTTTGGTAAGCAAGACAGCAAAGAACCTCTTTGTGCTGTGACTTACTATGAATCACTTCGCCCTAACGAACGGGAATTACTGTTTGATGAGCAGGTAGATATTTTATCGACGTGGGAATTAGCCCGTAAATTAATTCTCGAGGGTAAAGAAGACCCAACGTCAGTTTTTAACAGCATGTTATAATCTATTTAAGGATACTGTTACGGCAGTATCCTTAATAATTTTTAAAGCAAAGAGATAACATATGTTAGCAGCACTACCGACATTAGATACTTCTGGTTGGATTACTGAACCCAGTGAAAAGGCCAGCCGTTTGATGGCTTATTTTTTTGCATCGGAGTTTTCCCAATCAAATTTGTTTTTAGGCCACGTTCAATCGCTACCAAATCTATTAGCGATGAATGCCTTTAATTACGATAACCTACGGGCTGAAATAGAAACGGAAATGTCAAAACTATTTACGGGTTATTTTGATGGAAATGATATTTCTGTTGAGGTAAAACCAGTAAATAGTAATGGCATAGATTCTGAAAGTAAGTTCAGTGTGGTAATTGACGTTAGACTAAGCGCCGAAGGCACTTATTTAAGTCTTGGTCGTGAACTATTTATTAACAAAGCCAAAATAGAACGTATTATTAACCTTAACGGAGAACAGGCATGAGTAATTTACTATTTTCAGGATTATGTAGTGTATCCTTAGTCCCTTTCGCAGACACATTAGATGATGACCTGTGTGTCGACGTTACCAAAAATGCTAATGGCTTAGCGATTAAGGCACGAACGCATAATAACTTAACCGCTACTCCTGCTGAGTACGGTTTGTTAAATTGGTTAATTACGCGCTTACCATTAATTGGCGTAGAACCAAAAGATGGCGACTGTTATTATATTCGACAGTCTATTATTACACAGGCTTTTACTGAAACCTTTGTAAGTACAGTGGAATATACCGAAGCTAAAGAAACTGAAGTAGCCGAAACAGATAATGGCGTTGTCGATTACGCCCAATAGGTGATATATGCAATACGACCCTAATGATGAATTCGCGTTCTTACATCAAATCGTTGCACTACCTTGCGCTGAAATTACTGAAGCAGAATTTAAGAAGTTTCTACCTTTATTTGCCTATCGTGAAAAGGTAGAACAAAGTTTACCTGTTATCGATTGGTTAGAATTAGTGCGTACACCGTTTGGTGAAGTCAGTGTGTATGAAAAGAAAGTAGATGACAAATACGTTAATTTGTTATTTATTGTACCGCCCTTATTTGCTAAGGATAGTACACTCGGTAATTTTAACTACTCGCAAATTAACTTAAACGAGGTAATTACCCAAGCCAAATTAAAATCAGATATTTTCGAAGGCTTGGGCGATGAGCATCTACGTGAACATTTTACGAGTAAGCTAAAGCAAACGAATAACATCGATTTGTCTTACGCTCTGCGGTGGAATCGTATTTTCGAGCGGTATAAAATGCCACTCATTCCTATACCGGGTAAATTATCTAGCGAATCATCTGATAAATCCGTTGAAAAGCCGAGACGGCGCTATGAAGAATTCTAGGTATATTTCCATCGCGGAATCTTCAGACCAGCATGCCGGTCATTCTAAAACTCCGACAGAGAAAGTCATTAGCGCGTTACAGCGCGCATTTCCAGAAACAGAAGAAACATCTGAACTGGATATTATTTTCTTTGCCGGAGATTTCTTTGACCATTTATTAGATTTATCTGACGAAGACGTATATGAAATTCGGTTTTATATCGTTGAGTTTTTACGCATGTGCAAACGACTGAATATTATCGTGAGAGTATTAGAGGGAACACCCTCCCATGATTGGCGTCAGCCAAAGTTGTTTGTACATCTGAACCACCTCGCTAACATTAACGCAAATGTAAAATACATTGACCAGCTATCCATTGAGTATATAGACGCATTGAGAACCAATGTGCTCTATATACCCGATGAATGGCGACCGACTTGTGAAGAAACTTGGAAATGCGTGACTGATAAATTAGCGGAACATGGTTTGGAGAAAGTCGATTTTGTCATTATGCACGGTATGTTTCCGCATCAAATGCCAGAAAATGTTCACGATAGATTGAACATGCATAATAGTGATTACTTTCTGTCTATTTGTAATTACTTTATCTTTGTTGGTCATATCCATCTTTTTAGTCAATACGAACGAATACTGTCTTCGGGTTCTATCGAACGACTAGGACATAATGAAGAAGGTCCAAAAGGCCATCTGCGTGTAAAAGTAGATACCCTACATAAACAACATGAGATTCGTTTTATTGAAAATAGAGAGGCAATGATTTACAAGACTCTAGATTTAACAGAGTTGAGTCATCAGGAAGCATCTGATAAAATGGAAGCGATTGCATTAACACTAATTGATGGTAGTCATCTTCGTATTCGCTGTAAAAAAGGCGATGCTGCATTGAGTCTCATTAGTCAGTTTGCGAAAAGATTTCCATTACTACACTGGACAACGGTAGAAAAGAAAAGTAATGCGAATACACAACCAATTAGCATTGAGCGGTCTACTGTTAAAACCGGTATACAACTCACCCCTGATAACTTAAAACCCTTATTACTCCAACGCATCAAACTAAAGAACCCTTTGCTAGTTGGTCGTTGCGAAACATTATTGAACGAGGTGTTAAATGAGTAACTTATTAGATATTGACGCCCGAACTAAAGGGCAGTTCCCCATTTCTATCGCGACGAGTCTTGCGTTAGAAGGCTTGTTTGGTATATTGGAGGATAACAAAGACCCCAATCCCCCATGGCCTGATTATACGGATTTAATCATCAACGTTCGTACTCTCTTTAGAAACCTTCTAGGCTCTATCGAAGATGAACACACCAGTACAAATACCGGTTATCACTACGCGATTGCTATTATAGAAGAAATGACAATCATTCGAAATATTGTTACGCAGTATACGGATGGTAAAATAAAGACGCATTTCTATGCCTGTAATTACGATACCCTAACAGGGTTATATCCGTTTTCTTTCTTTAGAGAGAGTAAGACGGATAAACAAAAGTTTTATGCGAAGATGGAAAATGGTACGATTGACGAAGTGATTAAACAATTAGGGAAACCTAATGAGTATATTCGCCTTTTCGATAGTTATATTCCGCTAGACGTTAATAAGACACTAGTAATTACAAACTATCCTGTGGATTTATTGAATGTACAGAAAGCGTCGGATATTGCTTTAGTAGAATCACATACCGGAAAACTAAAGCGTAAAGCACAATGGAATACAAAACTGTATAATGGCAGTAAACTACCACCAATTCCATTTGATAAAATGACCATTCGTGTGTTTGGCGATAGTGGTAATTTATTTGCGCCTTATCCAATAGAGATTCGCAGGAAGCTGTTGGAAATTGCCGATAAATATAAATGGCATTCGCAAACCACTAGAGAACGGATTCTACAAACCGTTAAATTGAGTAATGATATTGTTCTTTACCAAACAATAACAAAACTCTACCTCTAGTTATTTTTAATCACCCCTCACTATACTTTGTAATAGACGGAGACTCTCTCATGAACAATAATTTTGGTAACGAACGCGAGAAAACAATTCTCGATGACCCTACATTAAAGCTTTACGGTATTCCCGTAGGAAATGCACGCCGTAGCCCTAGTATGCATTGGTATTATGCAAATAACCAACCGCGTATTGATGTCTATATCAACGCAGAAGAAAATTCAAACGATAATTTAATTCGTGCAAACTTAGCCGGTACTCGCCAGTTAGACGAGTTCTTTAACATGTTCCAAGAAGCGATTGACAGTAAAGAGGTTGACTTTGCTAAAATCATGGAAGTTAAAGAATCGTTTTATATCAAAGCCGAAAATCGTTTTGATGAGCCTAAACTTCGCTCCAAGTTAGTGTGCGGCCGGGATAAAGAAGGGCGTGTATTTATTGCCCTACTTTCTACCAAAGAGAGTGTTGCTAAAGTACTCTTCTACTTTAAGAACTCAGACAAACACAGTTTCTACAAACGCGGCGATAAACCTAATGAGTTAGAAACCTCAACGATTGCCGCACAGGGGTGGCTTGACTCCATTAAACGTGCCTATGCTTACGTTATTCCAACTGCATACAAGCACAAAGAAAAACAACAGAATAAGAATGGTGGTGGACGCGGTAATAATAACCAATCCAATAACCGTGATTATTATAAAGAAGATGAGGATACAGGTGATAGTGACGGTTTACCGTTTTAATTAGATTGAGTGACACAGCAATTGCTGTGTCACTCTCTATGCCTTATTAGAATAAAAACAAGGTATATATTATCTAATTGATATACTAACAATCAATGCAATTTGGAGAAATGAAATGAATCTAACTGATGGGGAAGATTTGACAGTCGTAATGACTTCAGATGACGGGCAAACATTACGGTGGGATGTAAGTTCCTATAAGCGTAATCGCATTACAAAAACAAACGATATCTTTAGAGATATTAACGGCTATTGGAATGCACTCTCGTATAGTCGCCGCGCCGCTATCTTTAATAAATATAAGGAGATTTCAGAACATTTAAGTAGTGTAGGGATTGTGAGCGATGAGGTGTTTAGTTTGACACAATTCGCTGAGACCTTAACACAGTTAGTTACTGAACTCTACGAACTCATGCCGTATGAGGAAATAGAGCAATGGATGTTTAAACACTCCGTGATTACGTATCCCGATACGTTACGTACTAGCCATGACCCTGACGACATGTCGCCAGATAGAACTTATCTCATTAGCGACTATCGTGAGTTAGCTGCGTTTACGGTAGCATTAAGACCGATGGTGCCTATTTGGGGTAGTTACATCAAGATGACGGATAAAGCATCCGGTACGTTATTCAAGGAGTATAACGCGTTTCGAATCGTAGGCCGTACAAATCTCATGCGTACAAAACCTTACGATAGACTATTGCGTTTTATTGCGTGCTTAAATCGCTCAAGTGACACATACTCTGCTATCTTAAAGGGCTTAGCAAGTAGCGATATTCCAGAATGGTTATTAGCTATTATTGCAGTAAGACGTTTATCCGCAGGGGAAGTAGACGCATCTGAAGAAAACGGGAACATTATTGCTAACGTCTATCGGTTTGTCGATACGACTTTAGGCGATTTACCCAAACGTTTCGGTAGCGTACAGAAAAAGAAACCGACTGATGAAAAACGCGATGACGATAATAGTAGTACCTTAGAGCTTTATCGTTCTCGTCAAACTGTATCGACTGGCGATATCATGAAGTATAATGTTTACGCCCGTAACATTGAAAGAATGATAGGTCACGTAGATAACACCGTAGATAAAGCCATTATTGATAAATGTTGCGAAAGTCATTCGACTATCATGAAAAATAATATTGCTAAAGTACAAATTACCATTGTACAATGGGTACTTAATGATATTATTTCTGCACAAGCAATTCCTAATCTTTATAAAGAAGAATTGGTGAATTGTATTATCGCAACGCAAGCTTTGTTACTACATTGGGGATTCCCTGTCATTGCCATGTTACTCGGCGCACAAGAATGTGTGCCAGAAAACATTAACAAAATGACAACATTCGCAAGAATTAAAATGGACGATAAACTCGTTCAGGAACTCAATAAATTTTACCCATATAAAATTAATACGGAGGGTACACAGAAGTATAGTAATGTTGCGCAAGCATCTATTGTCAAAGTAGCCGAGGTGTTTAACAACCATGCTTGGCACGCCACCATCAATCCGTCTCTAGTGAGTTCTATGGGTATTAACCTCGAAGCTCAGCGCAGAATACGTTTGATGTATAACGATACGTTGCTAGTTAATCAATTAGCACAACTCGTTATTTTTATTAATAAACAATCGGAGAAATAAACATGACTTTTTTACGTCAAGAAGTCGATAACCAAACACGCGGTACCGCAAAGCGTATGTTAATTACGCAAACCGGCGAATACCACGATATTAAATATCGCCCTTATCAAACTGATGTACAACCCGATGTAACGGATATCTTCTTAGAAACAATTGATGACAATCAGGGCAGCATCTTCGTTACAACCGAACAACTATCAGGTGTTGCCGGCAGCATCATTCGCCCATCAGCAGTATCGCACGGTGACGTGAATATTGAAAATGGTTGGGAGCAGCCCCGTGCTCGCTTCTTCCTAGAATTAGAATTCGAAAATGCAGGCCATGTTGTCACTGAAGGTATTTCTGGTTATACTGACCACTATGGTGTAGATACACGGATTTTACAATGTGACCCTGAAATGCGTCTGTATTTCAACAGTAACGTTATTGCTCGTAATTCACATAGTCGTAGACCAGATGGCAGCTTGGGCGAAATGACCTATGCAATCACAGAAGCTGCGCACATCATCACGCCACAAGTTAATGGTAGTTTCCGTAGCGGTTTTAATGCCGAAGCGAATTCTTTACTACGCCCGAGTGATTTATTCAGTTATTTACAGTTGGAAAATAGTGAGATTCCAAGTATTTCACAAAATGCACGAACAAATGATTTTCGTAATATTGCCGGTAGTCTAGGCGTATCGAAGTCTCGTCGCGTTAACGGTATTGCCGCAGATTACTTGTCGCGTTCTATTAACGCAGTGAGTGCAGCCACGTTTAAAGCAGCAGAACCACAAGCTTTACTGATTGGTGGCGAAGCCAGTGGTTTGTATACGAATGCCCGTAACCGTGAACGCGAACCGGTTGTTAATAAGGATATGTTTATTAAACAGTTAACACTGTATACTAATTACAGTGCGAATGGCTATATTACTTATCGTGAGTTATGTAGTTTGTTTCCAAACATTCCTGATGTAACTGGTATTTCTGTTGCAACTGGCCCAGTTCCCGTTAACCGCGAATATTCTGCGGAGTTATCCGGCAGCGGTCAAGAATTAGTCATCGCAACGATTTTGAGTAGTGCGATTCCGGCTGCGTTGGTAAACTGTGGTTTGAGTGCCGCTAACTTTACGGTACATAATCACACCGTAAACGGTCAGGTTGATATTGAACTATTTGATATACGTTCCATCATGGCTGTTGACTTACGACTACATGGCGATATGTTCATGGATAAAGTCGCTAACGAAATCTTTCCAGATGTTAGTTACTTTGGCCAAGTCTCATTAGATATAGCCATGCAAGCCGATTTATCAGGCAATAGTTTCATTAGCATTAGTTACGATGGCTACCCTGCAATGGATTTTAACATCCCGACATTTGCTGATGCTTTATTCTCACCAATCATAACTCCTGACCGTAGTATCATTCAAAACGTCGCGCATGATATCGCCGTATTAGCTAATACCGTATCTAACGCTACCCCTGACTTATTCACTGAATCGCAATTAGGACGTGAATTTAATCAACCAAAACGCCCCCATCGTTTAGAAACCAGAGGACATTTCCATGAGTCGCCACGAAAAACTAATTTCGGTTTATAAAGCCGTACTGAATTCACTATCCATTGTTGATGAAGGGAACGGTTTGCTCAGTCGGAAATTAGGCGAGCAAACCGTTCCATTAATGTGCGAAGATAAGCGCGTTGTATTACCTACTCGTGAGGTATTACAAACATTAGACCCAACAACTCAAATGGGTTTTCATCCGTTATGTGAATCTGCACTACGCGGTGAAAGTCCAGTGATTCGGTTATTACGTACCTTAATTAACCACCGTACAACCATGATTCTATTGGAGTTAATGAATCAGTTGTTAGGCATTGCAATGGATAATAAACGCCATGCTAACTTAACGCCTGAGCAAAAGGAATTCTTGAAAGTCATTCCGGAGATTTCTCCGGATTGCCATAAAGAGTTTACCGACATTGCTAAAATCATTAAACCTAATGAACGCGAGAAAGCTGCAAATATTTACCTTAAACGCGCACCTACTTTACGTGGTACAGTTTACAAACGCGGTGGGATTGTAAATTTCCCGTTACTCGAAGAACTCCGTTCTAAAGGTGACCGTGTATATACACGCTATACGAAAGTGCGTAATAAGAAAGTATTAGATGCGTTAATGAGTTACATTATTGATGACGATGGCGACAGTCGGATTGCCGGTGTCAGAATGTCGTACGGTACCAGTTCTACAACTGCTCCTAACTTCGATGCCTTGATTCACGCCTATGCAAATATCATCGCTCGTTTAGAAGTCGTGGTAGAATTGTTCAAACCGCATTTAACCGCGTCTTATGAGTTACTTCATACAGACATGAATTGGGTTTCATTACTCGATGATTTATCCGTGTTTAAAGGTATTGTTCCAACACTACCGGGTAATGAGGGCGATATTACAGAAGTTGCGAAAGAAACAGAAGTAGCACAGACCACAAGTCAGGTAGTTACTCGACCCGAACCAAAAGTACGGGAAGAAACAGTTAAAGCTATACAACCTAAACGTTCTTTAGCGGCTCCGTTACACGGCGATACATTACCAATACAAGAGGCGAAGAAAGAAGAACCAGCGAAAACAGGTATTCAATTAGACCCTTTATCAAACGGTAGTCGTGTATTATCACCGAGTCAATCTAGCCAAGGCGTAAGTGATTGGGCAAATCGTAATGCGCCTCAGCGCACTGGTTTGCCGCTAACGTCTTCTGACAATATGCGCCAACCGTTAGGCGGTCGTTATCAGATGCAACAGCGTCCTGATAACGTGCAGAGTAGCCGGTTCAATCAGGCGATTATGCAACAGCCGTCTTATCGTCGTCAGCACGATGTCTTAGATATCCCGCTAACCAACGGTACAACGACACGTATGTCAGCATACGAAGAACGTCAGCCCATGCGCGGTAGAAATACTGACCCTTATCCACAGCAAATGCCAATGCGTCGCGGTAATCGCGATACGCCATTTGGTTTTTAGGGCATAAACGCAAAGGGAGATTTTATCTCCCTTTGTAATTCTGCACCACTTTTATTTTTTCTATAAAACGACGTGTGACGTACTATAGATTGCTCGTAACGTTTCGATGAATTCCACATCCGGAATAGAAACGATATTATGCGTCTTTGTAAACTCATGGGGCGCAAGGAAATTATTAAAGCGCATCGTTATCCAATGATATTGATTGGGTATATCTAGATAGGTTAATAAACCAAAGAAATCGAACTGATAGCGCAGCGCAATATTATCGTCGAGTTTAATTTGTTTACTAACACGTGTTTTTAAAATCCCTAGATGCGCTTCTAATTCACGCCTAAACCCTTCCGTATAAAAAATACGAGGACCGTCTACTCGCATTCGATTAATTAGTGGTGAAGCCATTAGTTTCACTCCTATCTAAAATAAAAAAGAATATATATTATCTAACAGACACAACAACGGAGAATATTAAAATGCCAAATGCACACACAGCTGTTGAGTTACTCCCTGTCGTCATGGGGGTAAGTGCACTCAATGCGTATGTACGTCATATTTCATCTGCTCGCATCGCGATGTTTTGCTCACACATAGGGCAAGCATTAGTCGTTGAAGGGGCTACAATTAACCGAACACTAACCGGAGCAGAAGTCGAATATGCCAAAGATGACCACAGTATTGTTTTTCCCTGTAACGCAACAGTTATTAAAGTAATTCACCGCTTTCCTAAAACCTTTGCCCGCGAACCCGTTACAGATAATCCGCTAAGCGCTGTTATCTTCGAACACGCAACAGAAGATACGCGCGAAGTAGATATTCTCCTACTGGAAAAATATCATTGCTTACATCAACACTTTGGTTTTAATTACGTCTATACCGAAGAAGCCTCTCGATTAAAACCGAATGAGTCTTTCAAGAAAGGTACTATTCTAGCACACTCCCCATGCGTTAAAGCCAATGGTCAGGATATTTACGGCTATGCGTACGGTATTGAAGCTCAAGTCGCGATGATGTCTGTACCCTCTATCATTGAAGACGGTATTGTGGTTTCTGAAGATTTCCGACATAAAATTAAAACCAAAGGTTATGGTTCGCGCACTGTGAGTTGGGGTGCAGGTAGTATTCCTTTAAATGTAAATGGAGACCCAAGCAATCCAGATGATTATCAGCCGTTTCCACATATCGGTCAGCGCGTAAAAGAAAATGGTATTTTATTTGCAACACGTAACTACGAAGAAATGTTATCTGTTGCAAGTATGTCTGATAAAACGTTACGTAAAGTCGATTTCTTTGATAAAGCGATTTATGCCCCACCGGGTGCTAGAGTCATTGACGTGATTGTTTACAAAGGAAATAAAAACAAAACGTTCCTATCTGAGAAAATGACTAAACAGATGCGCTATTATTACGATAAAACGTATCAGTTCTATAAACAAATCGTAGACGAATATTATCGCTTACGTAAACTGTACGGGAGCGGTTTAAAACTTAGTCCTCGCTTTAGTAACTTTATTGTAAAAGCCGAAGTGTTCTTACGCATGGACCAGAATACTCATATCACTCCACGCTATAAAAAGCGTCAGGTGGAAGAATGGCTAATTGAGGTAGTATTTGAATACGATATTATTCCTAACATCGGTTTCAAATTAACGGCTCAATCGGGTGATAAAGGCGTTATCGTTGATATCTGGCCAACTGAAGATATGCCGATTGATGAAAGTGGTAATCGTGCAGATGTTATTACAGATGATAACTCAACGATTAAGCGTATGAATCCCTCGCGCGTGTACGAGCAATACATTAATGCTTCTGCAAGAAAGACCGCTTTAAATATTGAAGATGCATTGATGGAAGGTAGACCATTAAATGAAACGTGGGATTATTTATATAATTTCTATCGTTTAGTATCGCCTAATATGTTACCGTATCTTGACGAATCCTATAGAAGCGATATGCAAAAGCGCAGACATTTGGAGAATATCGCTCGCAATGGGATTTATAGAGACCAACCAACCGATAACCCTGTAGACTATGTCGAGGTCATTGATACACTTAGCCGCGATTATCCTGCACCCTACGGACCGGTAAAATATCGCGGTAGAAAAGGTCAGATGGTTACCACCAAACTGCCGGTATTGATTGGTGGTATGTACATGATGTTACTGGAGAAAACAGGTAATACATGGCAAGCCGTTGACTCGGCAAAGACACAGCATTATGGCATTCCCGCTAAAATCAATAACAATGATAAACATACCTCACCCGGTCGTGAACAGGCCGTTCGTATCTTTGGCGAATCTGAAGTACGTTTAATCTCTGCGATTTGTGGCGGTGATATTGTTGCAGATTTATTAGACCAAACAAATAACCCGATGGCACATCGTCATATTACAGAGACTATATTAACTGCCGATAATCCCTTAGGTATGGAACGGGTAATTGACCGGACTAAAATCCCCGTTGGTAATGGCAGAACGATTACACTATTTAAACACATTATGGAATGTTCAGGCATTCGTTTCGTGAGAGGTAATTATGCAAATGTATAGAGCGCGTTATTTACTGACGCTGAGTATTGACGAGTTAATGCAATTACCGATGTGTGATGGCAATGTGGTTTACTTTGACGATGGCGAATTAACCGCCAGTACTGAAGAAATCATTTTCAGTGCTATTCTTTGGGATATTCAAAAGGACTATCCACATGCACCTTTATTAACGCGCCATTTTATCCAAGAGGTTTTAACAGGCGCTACGCATAATAAGATTCTGGCTAATATCATTTTCGATACGCGCGCTGCGTATATTGAAAAAGGAATTGGCTTTAGCGAAGTCGATATGGAGAATATCTCGCGCTATGCATTCATTGGGTTTAATAAACTCTTTAACTTTACCAGTACGGAATGTGAGGAGTGGGTGGGTTCTACTTGCGCATTAGACTTTGTGGAAGCAGTGAAACACCCGAAGATAGCGGCTGCTAATGCTAAGTTTCAGGCGATTCCAAAAGTGACTAAACGGGATATGGACGAATGTACGGCTGCAATTAGCGAAGTCATTTTGAAAGACCCTGTATTACGACATAACGGATTGTCTAAAGCGCTTCGGCACGAAGTGGTGGCATTAAACCAAACCCTACAATGCGTAGGTCCTAGAGGTTTCGTAACTGATATTGATTCGGAATTATTTCCAGATGCCGTTAGAATGGGCTTTGTACACGGACTAACTCAATTAGCGGATAGCATGATGGAATCGCGTTCTGCGAGTCAATCCACACTGTTTTCTAAAGGTCCGATGCAAGATTCGGAATACTTTAACCGTTGCGAACAATTAGCGGCTAGTACGATTCACTATATCCATAATAGTGATTGCGGTTCCCGTAATTACATGCCGGTAACGATTAGCTCTTTCGCCTTACTCGCTGATTTAGAAGGCGCTTACTACTTAAACGAGGAGACAAATAAAGAGGAGTATTTAACACGTAAGCATACACACTTAATTGGTAAAACGATTAAGAAACGTACGGTACTAACGTGTATACACCCGAACCCATATGAGGTTTGTGCGAGATGTTTTGGTGAGTTAGCCGTTAGTATCCCGCGCAAGACAAATATTGGCTATACGGCAGCCGCACAATTACAAGGTCCTGTCGGCCAGTTGATTTTGTCTAATAAACACTATCTTGGTTCTGCTAGCGTAGACCCGATTATTATCAGCGATTATGATGCACAGTTTATTAGTCTCGGTAGTGATGAGAATTGTATTTACATCAATCGTAGGTTAGCAGATAGCCAACTGTTCATCGCTTTCGAAGAGAAAGAAGCACCTAACCTAATTGACGTTATTCACACTGACCACGCTGCAACACTCAGTCCCTTTAGAATCAGTGAAGTGCGGTACATGCAGTTTACGGTTCGTAATAGTGATGGCGAAACGAGTAATTTAGTCGATGTACATACTGAAACGAGAGTTGGTGCTTTATCTCGCGATTTCTTGTTATTCATTAAATCAAATGGCTATGAAATTACGGATAATGAGAAACGTGATAAGAATGTCTATCGGGTTGATATGTCTAATTGGGATTATAATAAACCCATTATACAAATGCCGCTAAAGCATTTCAATACCGTGGATTACATGAAGTCTATCGAAAGCTTTATTAAGGGCGGCTCTAAACGTAACGCGAAATCATTAACAGCATACGATACGCCTTACGGCGCTTTAATTGCATTACATGATTTAGTAAGTTTACGATTATCTGTTAATGTCGCCTATTTAGAAATCATCATTCTTGCCACGCTAGTGAAATCCCGTAAGTACCAGGATTATAGTTTACCAACCAATCGAGCCAATGGCGAAAGTGCCCGGTATAACATGATTATGGCATTACATTCACTAGCCTCAGCGCTAGCACACGAGGGGCAAGAAGAAGTCATTTATTCACCCGAGTCATTCATTTATAAAGTGAGACCTCGACACCCCTTAGACAACTTAGTATTAGGTTAACCTTTATGTCTATCATGAGAATAGACGTCTATTCTCACAATGTTGTTATCTCTCAGTTCACTCGTGAGGTGAGGGATACCATTGCTAATTACATGAGTAGTTATGTAGAATATGACGTAAGTAAAAATCACCGTGGGGATATTATTCGTAAAGCCGTGCGTGTATATGGCGGTGCTACGTTCGATAGGTCGGAGTACAGAATTCACCGCAGCGCTTTAGATGAGTTTTTAAATCATCTATCAAACTTCGGCTATCCCAAAACCTCAATTGATATTACCTACCATCCATTACCATTCATAGAACCTATCGAGGTTAACTTACTGGAGAACGTAAAACCTAGGCCTGCTCAGATTCCTTTAATTGAGCATTTGATTAAACCCATTCCGTCTAAACTAGCTGTATTACAGATGGGTGGCGGTAAAACCTTTAGTTTGCTTTATGCGATTAGCGTATTAAAACAACGTTTTGTGATAGTGCTAAAACCCATGTATATTGATAGATGGGTTAAAGCGCTAACTGACCCTAAAGAACGCATTTTAGATATTGAAAAGAAAGATATCTTAACAGTGCAAGGGACTAAAGAACTCAAGCGTTTAATTGACTACGCAAAAGCAGATGCTTTAAGTGCTAAAATCATTATCATCAGTAATCGTACACTCTACGGAATGTACGAACACTATGAACGCACAGGGGATTTAACGTTCTACGGCATACACCCAAATGATTTTTATCCTTTACTAAAGGCTAATAGAGCAATTGATGAATTACATCAGGAGTTCCATTTTAACTTCCGTCAGGACATGTATACGCACACAGGAACGTGTATTGGGTTATCCGGTACAATGACATCAGATACACCATTTATCAATCGTATGTACCGCTATATGTTTCCCAAAGACGCGTGGTATGAAGATACGAATTACAATCGGTATACGAATGTAATTTCTTTGTATTACAATCTTAGGAATGAACAAGACATCAAATATATTCGACGCGGTAGGGCTTCATACTCACACATTGATTTTGAAAAATCAGTCATGAAGTCAAAGACAACGTGTAAGAATTATATCGATATGATGTTAGCAACGATTGATGAATATTACATTCGGGAGTATCAGGAAGGCCAACGCTGTATTGTATTTGCTGGTATGGTCGATATGTGCCAGTTGATTGTGACTCGACTCAGAGAACGCTATCCGCACCTAACGATTAATAAATATACCTCAGGCGACCCCTACAGTAATTTATTAACAAGTGACATTAGCGTCTCTACAATTGGGTCAGCGGGTACTGCTGTAGATATTCCGGATTTAATGTTGTGTTTATCAACAACAGCGATTAGTAAATCCGAAACGAATCTACAAGTAATGGGTCGTTTACGGGAAAATAAACGTTGGCCTAATAAACACCCTGTGTTTGCTTACTTTGTTTGCGAAGATATTCCTAAACATGTGAGTTATCATACCAAGAAAGTTAAATTACTTAAACCTTACGTACTCGGACAAAAGACTATATTTACCGATATACGTATTTAGGAGGACCTATGCCTTTACGTGTTAATAGCGAGTTATTACAACTTGCTCACCACAATGATTCTGAAGAGTCCGAAGCTTTATTAGACGCGTTTAATCATGCGACTAATAATGAACAGGAACTTTGGTCAACTGAACTAGAATTACTCGCTTATGAATTAGCGTATTACCTTATTGGTGAAAATATTATTTATTTAACCGATATGAATCGCCTAGTCATTCCTGAGGAATTCTATATTGAAGACTGTGTAGACTTGGAAGAAGAAGCTGAGTTTAGTGATGACTAACAGTAGTTAATGGAGTGACTAGTCACTCCATTAACTATACCCTAACTTAATTTGGAGAATGAAATGAATGTGACTTTAGTACCCTGTAACCGAGAAACAGATAAAGATTTATTCTTTAAGAACCTCGGTTTATTATCGACTTGGCGTGGCGAACATAGTCACCATCTTGTTGAAAGTTATAAGTATTGGCTAGAAACACCCGATGAATCCGGCCAGTTCTTTAAAATTGTTTCCGATGGCTGCGTGATTGGTATTACGGGCTACTGGCTAATTGATGACGTATCCGCTGGTTTGCGTTGGCATGGTATAATTCCGCTATTTCAAAAATCAGGCGCCGGTTCAACCGCATTACGGCTACTAATTAAAGAATTACCGACCAATGTAAAACAGTTACATGAGTTAACGATTACCAAGAAACCGCAGGCGTTCTTTAAGAACAACGATTTTAAACTTAACACAAATCCTGAGGATATTGTAAAAGTCATTAAATCATCTGGCGGCGATGATTATGTTAGTTTATTAACCTACGAGGTGGAATCATGCAACGCCATTATGGAAACATGCTAAACGAATTTACACTACCGAGTAAGTCTAAACTTTTAGTCTTTACCGCGAATGGTGTATTAACAAATAGTCATAAGCTCGTTATGGGTGCGGGTATTGCTAAAACAATTAAAGAGCAATATCCCGATATAGATAGTTGGTTTGGCAAAGCACTGCTGGGCAGTCCTAGACTATTAACACCGGCCGTTACAAAACATAATGAAGATGTTTATGTTTATAAATACGGAGTTTTACGCGGCGTATATAAAGGCCAAGCAATTGCCGCTTTGCAAACAAAGTTACACTTCTCAACACCCTCACCTTTAGAATTAGTCAAACAAAGTTTATTGATTCTTGAACAAGTTGCAAAAGGGAATTACGAAGAAGTCCACCTTACCATGCCGGGTGTTGGCTATGGTAAACTACCATTAAGCGATGTTCTACCTTTAGTGGAGCGTTTACCCGATAACTTTCACGTTTGGTCAAAACGTGATATGTTTTAAACAACAGCTACAATCGGAGAAATAAAATGACCGAACAAAATAACCCACTACCCGTAAAGAAACTACCCGAGTACGTAGCCAACGAATGGTTACAGATATTCGCTGAAAGTTTCGAAGAGGTAAAAGGTATAATACTGTTTTACAATAAATACTACTTAAAAATCTGAGGGTTATCATGAATACTACGTCTAAACCTGTTCACACTGCCGATGATTGGGTAATTATTTTGCATAATAGTATGCTAAAGAACGCTCGGATATTAAATCATGCTGATATGTCCTATTCGGAGTTTTTAGGCATGTCAGTTTTTCACTACGTTGCCGACACTAAGAATACTTATCAGGAACTCGTTGAGATGACCTTAGAAGTATGCCAAGTTATTCTGAATAAGGAACAGAGCAGTTATTTTAACGATATTCATCGCTATATGACATTTATTGTAATGATAAACTTTCCGTTTTTGTATGGCGCATTAACTTGGGATGAGGATATTATCAATAGTTCCTTTGATGCCGCAGAATATAACATGGCCGATATCTATATTAATGATACTTCGTTAGGCGAAAGCGTATTCTTACTACCCACAGAATCCGAAGAATTTATTCGCGGTATTTTATTATTCGCGAATAATAATGGCTACATAACCTACTAAACTGGAGAACTATAATGTACGATGAAATTATTGCTGAGTTATTAATACTAACCCCGCCTGAGGATATTGAACAGCTTTTTACAAAAGACTACGGCTTTTATATCCGCACCAAGAACAATCACGAAATCTTACTGTTCGAATTAGTCGAGGTTTTAACCCATAACGAATTTAAAGTTATCTGCGGTAAGATAGCTACCAAGTTATCACTCAAGGGCGTTCATGGCGGGAATTGCAATGTTTCTAGTTGTCAAAAACCAAACGCACTCTACTTTAATAAGTCAACCAAAGCTTATTATTGTAAAGAATGCGCTGAAGAGATTAATTGGGTAGGCGGCAGAGCAGATGTCATGAAACTATACGGTGTACCGCTTTTATGTGAATATGTTCCGTTGGATAAACCCGTTACTCCTGCAATATGTGAAGTCAGTGAATGGCATTTACCGAGTAACTAACAACTGACGGCATAAGTAAATAGAGTAAGGCGTAAAGCCTTACTCTATTCTATTTTTTTTTTTGCTATTCATCGTCAGGGTCTAAATCGTCCCAGTCATCATAGAGTTCATGTTCTAACTCATCGCCCTTCATTCTTCTTTTGCTCCTGTTCTTCGCGTTGCATTGCTTCTAACCGCAATTTCAATGCCGGCCTTAACCGCGATAACATAGCCTCTATACGATGCCTAGGCATATTCATAAATTCATCAAATGAAATATGAAAATTATCCCATACACGATAGTGCATGTAATCGTCCATCCGTTTGTTTTCTAAGTACAGTTCAAATAATCCTTCCTTATCATGGAGTTCGACTAATGCCAAAGGATTAGTCTGCGGATTATCTAAGTCAACAATACCAAAGTTATGTAAATATTCTTCTAATAAGTAGATAGGGGCTTCAAAAGCCCCTAGTCCATTTTTCTTACTAACAGTTTCTACAATGTTCTTTTGTAAGTCAATCTGATTAGCAAACATCGGATAGAGAACGTGTCCGGTTGTTGGGTCAGTATTTAGACGAGCGGTTCTTTGTCTATCGCCCGCCGAGCCTTGCGGTCCAGTAGGGTAAAAAAAAGTTGGTTTACCTCAATTGGAATAAGGTTAGGGTGTCGTGGATGGTCATTATGATTAAATCCGCCGCACGCAGGACATTTAAACGCTGGTAATGCAATGACGCTAATTACTGTACTGTTAATATAATCCTGAACATGTTTAAAGAGCTTCTCACGCATAAAGTCATCAACCGAGATATCATCTAAGAAACCCTCAATGTCTTCACGGTCTTCAATAAATGACCCGTCGTCATAAACCACCCGTTTAATAAAGTGAGTATAGATTCGTAACGCTGTTGTTAAACCACGCCGACTTAAATACTCTTCTCGTTCATTGTCACTATTAAACGTTTTACCTACCGTACTATTAACCATGAAGATAAGGTTAGAAACCCATTCTTTCCCCGTATCAAGGTATTCCTGCATATTGCCAGATTTTAAAACAACTTTAATAACGGGCGCATCATCATATTCATCAGTCGTCGGTAATTCGTAGGTTTTACCATCAGCTAATACACCTTCGCTTTGATATTTTAAAATCTCATCACGAGTAAAAATTTTATCACCGTTAGACATATGTCTTAATTGTGTCGGTGTTAATAAGTTAACATCAGTAAACGACAACCGTGACATATTGAGTAAGGTTTCAATGACATGTTTACACTTTGTCGGGTCGACTAAACAAGGTTGCGATAGATTATATCCATCTAAGTAAATCGTACTTGCAAAACCCCAAATGAATGTGTAGTAATCGAATGACCGTAATAAAAGCCGTAACATATCCGGTTCAAAGTTTTCAATATTTGCATCGACGACATGGTCTAACGCAAACTTGAATAAGGCATCATTGATAAAAATATCAACGGCACTAAATACCGCCCCTTGAGTCTTCCATCCCAACCGTGTTTTATCCATACCGATTTGACGGTCAAGGTTTAATAAGTCATTTTCACTCGGTGTTCTAAAGGTAACAAAGAATCCACTATGCCAAACCGGTATGCGAAATAAACCGCCACTCTTAGTTGCGTTACGATGTTTAGCACGTGCTTGTGCACCCGTTAATTTAGCGTTTGGCGCATTATCAAAATACTCTTGGCGAGCATAGACTTTACGTCCTTCATATTCTGGCGCCTGTACCCATTGTGCTTTTGGTCGTTTAATCGCATCAATAAACGAATCGTTATTAAGGCCGACTTTTAATGATTCACGTACTGCACCGTCCCATGTATTATTAGGCGCGCCTTTGACTACAAAGTCTAAAATAGATATGCGGTCAGCAATTAGATTAAAACTGTGTGGCGCATGGTAAATCGGCTCTGGCGTTTTATTCTTATAATTACGTTTTGCAGAATACGGCCACCGTTGTAAATCAACTCGTTCATTGACGTACCAATCCTCGGGCATTAATGGCGCACCGCGTACCCGATAATCAGTTTGACTCTCAGCTGCTTTCGCAATAGCATCAAGTGAGACTTCATCTCGCTCTGAAACAGTCTCTTCAGCATGTAGGGGTTCATCTTGTGGGATTTCAGTTGACATGTTCGTAATTTCCTTAGGTAGTGACGGACGCTAACTTAGCATGCGCGGTTAACATGATATCATTCATATCAGGCATCAAGCCTTCTACTATGACACTACGGAAGCTATCCAACCATTGGCGATATTGTTCAGCAACAGAGATAGCTTTACCGATTTCTTCTAGTAAATTATCGTCATTAACGACTCGGCCTTTATATTCAGCCGCAATGGTATCTAAGTCGTTTCGATAAACTGGTAACTGGCCATTGAGTTGTGTTGCCAAAGTCATGAATTGTTCGTAATTTCCATCAGCTTTAATTTGTTCTAATAAAGCTTCGTTACGAATCGCATTAACAACCGGATGTGCAACGATAAACATTGATTCACATTCGTTATGGTAATTATTTAACTCATCCCAATTAAAGTTTTTCATTGCTACCTCCTGCGGTTTAGCGACGGGTACGAGGCGTGAATTTTTAGCGCGAGCTATTTTCTTTTCAGCATTCGTTTTTTTCTTACGGGCCGGTTGACGGATAGATTTCTTGCTCATTTTTATTTTCCTTTATTTTCAAAGGGTTTCAGGTAATTGCACATACTAAAACCCTTATTGTAAATATTAACTATAGGGGTCATTATGGATACTATGTTTGATAAACTAGAAAACCTGCTAAACGAATGGACGTATCCGATTAAACGGGAATTGTTCATGCGCGCTATTACGACCTTAGAAAGTCACGGCACATATCGCGCATGGACTGAAATTAGCCAATATATCGAATACAGTGAGGAACCTACATCACAGCGTTTAGATACGATTGAAAGTATACTCTTAATTGATGTCGATAGAATATTAGAAGAACACAGTATTATCACACAAACTACCCTCGACGTTAAAATAACTATTTTAGAAGCTATTCTAACTATTCAGGTAATTGAAGATAGCGAAACAATACTGCGACTACTAGACAGCAGCGATAATGAAATGGACGTCTTCATCGAGTTACTATCTTTCGCTTCTAATAAACCGTGGGAATATTTCAGTGATGGTATTTTATCAGTTTCGCCATCGCTCTGTGTTAGATTACGTGAAGTCATTGAAAATAGCGAAGCCGCTTTAGAAGCCATGAATATTCCACCAAATGAGAAAACCATTCGTTTAAATAAGTTCATTGAAAAATACCCAAACTCAATGACCACAAATGAAATGATTAACGAGATGACTTTAATAGGCACGCCATTAAATATCCTACAAGACCGTTTTAAAACAGCACTTAATTTTATGGCTGACGGCGGTGCTAAAGGTGTTGCTCAAGAATGTGTTGGGTTAGTGTTATTGAGCGATGTCGAAATAAAAGACTTACAAACTGCTATGCGACAACAACCTGACTACTTCTTTTCAGACATTCGGTTTATTACTGACGTTTGTTTTGAAATTGACAATATTATTCGTGAGGTGTTTCATGGATAAGCGCGATTACTTTATCGAGGCCTTACAAGCAGAAGCCTTTAAGTATAAAGAATGGACAATCCAAATGTTCAGTGTTGTTCATCGTGACAAAGAACAAAGTTTTACATCGGAATACAATTATCCGTATCAAATACGCTTTAAGGATAACGATGAAAACATTTATTTTATTGACCCTAATAACGATAACGAGTTATCCGTTTTAGATGACGTGAATGAAAATGAGCCGTTCTTTAGATTCAAAGATAAAATTACATTAAATCCGTTTGATTTAGCAAACGTGAGTGAAACTGTTGAAACGTGCTATGGCAATGTTTTGTTAAATGCGTTATTATTAGTTTATCCTTTCAAAGACAAAATTCCGTTTATGAAGGGTAAGCTAAGAGCATCGAAGTTTGATAATGCGGTCAGCAGTCTAATGGTTGAGTATCCACCAGAAGGCGTGGAACGCGACCCAAAGAAGATTTACATTGACGAATACCTAAAGTATGCAGAAACTGCATCCAGCTTAGCTGGATTATCTCAGCTTTGTACGGCGGGTGGTTCAGCGGAAACCGCTACTATTCACCCTGACGTAGTAAAACTCCGTGACCAGTTATTGAAAGAATACCAAACGCAGCTACATGACCCTGCGATTCTTGCGATGATTGAAGAGAAGTTAACAAAACTAGACAGAGAAAAGATAAAAGAATCTGGCGCTGACGAATTCTTTTTAAAAGATAAGTCTTATGACGTTGTTAGAAAGCGCGTGTTTGTTATGGTAGGTGCAGAAACCGGTTTTGCAGATACGCGTAAGGGCGTAGAGCCGATTACGAAATCCTTAGAAGAGGGATGGGATACGGCACAGATGCCGGCAATGGTAAATAACTTACGTCATGCTAGCTTTAGTCGCGGCGCTGAAACCGCGTTAGGCGGAGAGTCCGTAAAATACTTCTATCGTATTTTCCAAAACACCACGGTTATAGAACCCGATTGCGGTAGCATAAACGGACTAGAGTGGATGATTACACAAGCCGAGTATAAACGGTTTATTGGGCTACATCAGATATTACCGGGTGATAAATTTGGTGATAAGAAACCGATGGATGAAACTAGATTGACCGAGGAAAAACTAAAGTCAATGATTGGTAAAACGATTCATATTCGCAGTCCTCGAGGCTGTAATACAGCCGAACCCTCTTTCTGCGCTAAATGCGTAGGGGATACGGTTGCCTTAAATCCCACCGGCCTACACGTTACTACATCAGACGTAGGTAGTATATTTATGTCTATCTTCATGGGCGCTATGCACGGTAAAGCGTTGCGTACAGCGCGTTTTGATTACAAATTAGCAATTACCTAGAGGTTATTATGTCAAGTAAAAAAACGAAACAACTACGCGGTCAAACCGTACCTATGGCTATATTAGATGAAGCACCCTTTATACCGGTTGAATCCACCGTTGAAACCGAATCAGTAACCACGGAAGAAGCTATTCCTGAAACAGAAAATGTAACTGCGGTTACTACAGTACCAGTAGCTGTAACTGAGGCCATAGAAGTTAAAGCTGAAATATTGAGTCTAATGGATAAGGTACTATTAAAGTATCGATATAAAGAAGCGCCAAAAATCGCAACCTATATCAATGAACGGATGCTAGAGTATGTTATGTCAATGACGGGCAATCGACCGATTGACGCAGGGACAGGCGCTACGCATCAGGTAAACTTATATTACACCATCTTAATGGCGTTAGAGCAAGAAACGGTCAATGATTCATTACTCTGTTTAGATATTATTCTAAGTCACATTAGCAATAACATTAGTGACTGTTTCTCTGACCGTTTAGTGTATCGTTTCTTTAGTAATATGAATATTGATGCTAAGAAACGTGCAGGCTTTGAAAAGATTATGTATATGCTATTGAACATTTCTGATACGACTAAACGCCGTGCATTCTTAGCACGTATGGACGTGAATCGTATCTTAGAACAAATGCCTAGTGAGTTATGTAAACGTAACTTACTAACATTTATTTCTATCTAAATGAAAAGGGTTAGGCAATGCCTAACCCTTTAATATGCCTTGATTCTATTTTATTTCAATTCTATATTATTTAATGGAGAGCGACCCTTTAATCCTCTCATTATTATAAACTCTGGAGAAAATAAAATGTCTATTCGTCAACAATTAGCAAAAATCAAAAACCAAATTGTTACTCAAGATATGGTACACGGCGATATGGAAGGTAAAGTTTATCCTGTTCCTCGTATAGTTACGAAACATGCTCCCCAACCTGCGTTTGTAGAAGCGCCTCGTGTTTATATTCCGGCAGCCGCCTATGCTTGCGGTCGTTTTCTTTCATACCGTGCAGCGCACCATACACGCCGTGCCGTCAAAGTTTTGATTCGCAGCAAGGGTCGGTTAATTCCCGGCAAAGATGCGATGAACTTAGAAACCTTTAACTAGCTAGTAAACGAAGGTCTATAAAAAGACCTTCGTTTACTTATGCATTTAATTACCAATTATGTCTGTTTTTAATTTTAAACTGGGGGGGGGGGGAGAAATGAGTATAAGATATACAGTTCACCGCGGCTTCGAGTATTATGTAGTTAAAGTCGGTGATAAAGCGAAATGGATATCTGTTAAAAAGTACGGAAAGAATGCGGAACAAGCCGCAAAAGAAAAAGAAGCGGAAATGCTAATTCACCATATGAAAGAGAAGCAGAACCGCATCGATTTACTACCGTCAGGCCGACCAAGATGTAAAAGAAGTAACCGCTATAGTCGCGTTAAGCACTTACCACCCGGAGTCTCAATTGATTGGCAAAAACAAATCAACCCTACAATTAAAGTTAACATTATCTTACCTAGTGGCAAACGCTATGTAAAAGGGTTAGCTATTGTAGCAAAAGGAATAGCTGAATCTGCCCTGCTTGCCTACGAAATTCTAACGGCTAACTTTTATGCGGTACCTTCTTACAATGAATTTCTTATGCAAATAAGAAAAGATATTAAAGAGAGGGCAAGCGAACTAAAGTTCGATGTTAATAGGATTCCGGATTGGGCTTTATAGCCGTTTAATTAAATGTTGATTAAATAGAGTCTCTAAAAAAGAGACTCTATTTAACGGAGGGTTTTATGACTACTGAAAGAAAAGATGCAAAAATGCTCAGGGCATATAGCCGGCTGGGTAAATGGAATCGTGAATTAAGCGCACAGCTAGTGTCGTGGCCATTAATAGAAATACCTGATATGTCTGAGTCGGAGTTAATTAACGAGGTGCGCGGTGCTTTGCGAGTATCATACGCCAAACATAACTTCGATTTGAAACTAATCCCTGACTTTTACTAGTCAGTGTATACAACACACCACAACTAAACCGGAGCATTAACATGGGCGTTTATGTCAGTACTGACAGTAACGGTAAACCCTGCTATACCGCAGAATACCGTAACACAGCCAGACAATTTAGTATAGCACGGTATGGAGCAGCAGAAGCATTGCGACTAGCTCAGTTAAAGTTCGCTGAGCTAGGGGCATCCAATACGAGAGGACGTGCCTTCTCTAGCGAGAGTAGCCGTAAGAAGTTTAAAATCGCACCCAATATTTGTTTTTATTGGAAACACTCCGAGTATACCGATAAGTCATATCCAGTGTTATGCGCTAACGTTAGTACTGATGATGCCGTACCGGTTACTAAAAGTGTCAAACGCGCACTGACTAAACACGGCATTAAAAACGTCGTAGTTATAATGCGTAAACACTTGACTGATTATGGCTACCCTGCACCATCTGAACCAGAGCTAATCGATAAGATCCGTGCAGCATTACTAGAAACACATGCTGCGCATGGCTTTGATTTAAAATTAATCCCGGATTTTTATTAGGACAAAAGAAAGAGTCTAGCAAACTCTTTCTTTTTTTGTCATTTACTGCGATTCCAATTTTTTTCAGATATACATTACTTTAGTGAGAGAGTTATATTAAGTCCTTCTTTCTCAAACCCTTTATTAATTGGACCGAGGTATTTATCATGAAAAACTTATTAATCAACGCTATCGCTACGGTAGCTACATCCGCAATCGGCGAAATGAATCGCCGCAAAGAGATCGCAACGGCTCGCCGTGAGATGTTTGATTATTGCGACCGCAACGGTTACTACGTAACTGAAGTTATGCATAAACAACCCGTTGACTTTATGCGTGCCGTTGAAGACGCCGCTAAAGCTGGCAAGGTCATCGTTAAGTACAAAAAATTTCCGGTGACTTTCAACCGCAACGGTAACAAGGAACGTACTAACTGGTCACGCTGTAACAACGTGATTACCGTACATAGCGGTAAAGCTGATTTCTAACGGCATAGAGTAGTGGGCATTTGCCCACTACTCTATAACCCTTTATTTTTTTTTTGCTCTATACAGCATTATCAAATATATCAAGCCATTCAATCGGCGTTGGCATATCTAATACCTCCACACAAATCTCTATTGCATTTACCGGACCGCCACTGATATTAATACCTACCTCTCTACGTTTACTTTCTGGTAATCCCTCAATAGCAGACAATTCTCTAACTGTTGTTTCCTTGGCAATATTACAGACGTCCTCGTTAGTGGGGTATGTCCCTTCTATATCGATCGTTTGCTCTTCGGCAAGGACGCAACCCTTACCCGCAGCATTACCTGCCTAGCTCCGGTTTTTCTCCGGATGTCGAGACTATACCAAATCCACACCCGCGCTTTTGACGCTATGTTAGGACCTGTGCGTTTCGAGCCGCCATATGCTTGCGTGCCCTACACCTTGCTAAAGGGTCAGTCGTTGGACTCACTCCATATCCTTTTGGGACTTAGGAACTTCGCTGCTTCGATTTTACATTGTAACACCCGTTCAGCCTCTCGGCATGGGATATCTCATCACTCTTTTCAGTCTTTCGACACTATTCCCGTACGTGTTTTCACACCCCGTTTTAGTAGATGAGCTTTAGCATTTTCCAGCAGTTAGCACAGTTACCACTCGTCCGTTACTGGAGGAGGGGACTTATTTTACACTGTAAAATATTTAATCAGCATTATGAATAATACATCTTGACCGTATATTTGGCAATTCCTTAATCAAACACAACCCTTCGCTATTTCCCATTAAATGAGCGGGTAAAGTTGCTATCCAGTCAGTTAAATTAATCACATGGTCATCTTCATCTTTCTTTAAATCCGCTCCTGTAGTCGCAATGACTAATCCAAATTCTCGATAGAAGAAATGCATATCATCAACAATGCGTCTTGGGTTAGAATTAAAGTTAGCGTAATCAGACACCCCACAGAGAATCGGAAAACTACTATTAATATCCCCATTCTTTTCATCAAGCATTTCAACACTGACGCAGTCGAAGATGTTATAAGCAACATAGTGAAATGGAAAACGCTTCTGCATCTCAATATGCCATTCCAACCCGTCTAAATGCTCTACCTCCGGTACAGTGAGCTTACCCAATCCTAAATGCTTATTCAGAATCGCATCTAAGGAGTAACTCGGCTCCATGCCTTTTGCAATCCGAATGCGTTTATAGATACAAGCAGCGTCTAAGAAATAGAAACTAGCAGGACATTCAACTGTATGCCATCTATCTGCCCAGTGTAAACTGAATTCATCACCGGCTTGGGTAATCTTTTTCTTTTTCCCTTGGCGGTAATTATAGAACTTGTATTCAGTCGGAATAGATGGGTCACTGAATACCTCAGCTAGATTAACACCTGCTTTTACTAACGTAGAATTAATGACGGGCAAATCGAAGTCGATATTCCATATGGTAATGAAATCGGGTTTCCACTCATGCGCTTTCTGCATGACTGTTTTTACACAATCTGCTGCCGTATCACAGACGACTAATTCAATATTAAGATTGCGTTTCTTAACCGTCTCCCCCATGACTTCATTAATCACACGTAACGAGTTTTCAATCGGGCTTGATGATTCTGGAATAAAGCTTTTGTTAATCGCTGTAATTACCCTTGAGCCAAAACTAATGGTAATTAAAATAATTTCACTTGTTCCATAGACAACATCTGTTTCAATGTCTAGTACAGCTACAGAGGCCTTTGGCGAAATACAATTTGGAAACTTAGCTTTATATACATCCTGCCTTAAGATAGCACAACTGCTAATGTCACAACCGTATAAATACGGACTCTCCGCTAACTGCTTAAACGAACCCCTTGCTTTTGGATAACCTGTTAAGACGCCGGCTATTTTATCTAAGAGTTTAAATTGCGGCACCTCGTATTTAATCAGCTTAGATTCTTCTTCATATTCCTTTTTATCTTTGTGGTTTCTAAAGCCTTCTCTAGTTACCCATAACGGCCGTTTAAAGTTTTTAAAGGTACGGATATTCGGTATTCGTTCCCCGTTCTTTAAATGTACATATTCTTTAACAACGTGTAAATCTGAATTACCGTCTTCAGCAACGCAATAGGTAACATGCCTTGCTTCATAGCCTAAAATATCCTCTTTAGGGATATCTTCTAATTTTACAGACATTTATTTACTCCTACTTAACGGAATGACTATATTATCAGCTAGCGAAATATTTAATAACGGTTTGCTGCTTTTATTATGTGACTATTTCTTACAATGAGTAAATAAACATGAGTCGATTTCAAAACCCTAGCCGCTATGCGCCTACTAGTCAGATAGTACTAACCACAACAGAAGCCGATATTGCCTTAGAACAATTTCAAAATGACAGTAGTTTTCTATTTGAACAATTGGATAGTCACAAAGGTACTGTCACTACCGAGAGTTTTTCTAAACTTAAAGACGTTGTGATGACAACAATTAGTGCTATTCTTAAAAAGATTGGTGAGTTAATCAAGCGCTTTCTTAATTGGATTAATGGAAATAAAAAGGGCGTTAAGAAAGAGATAAAGGAAACCAAGGAATCGGTAGAAAATGCCTACGAGAAATTTGACCGGCTCTTCAAAGACCCTAAAACACGCGAAGAAGCCGTTAATATTCTAATGTCAAAAAACAATAAATTCTTCGGTCGCGACTTTTTAAATAACGTCTATGATAACGACTCGCGAGTAGCTATTTGCCAATGTATCATTAACTCTTCACCGATATTTAATACAAATTATTTCTCATTAGATCGCGGCTTTCGCGAGGATATGTTAGAGTTCACGCGAAAATTAGTTCTTAGCAGTAGTATACAAGAACTCGATAAAAGTATCATGCAATTAGCACAACTGGCTATTAGTCCAGATAACGGAAGTGAAGATGCTATTGCCACCATGAAGAAATCCGTTGCTGAAATAGATTACTGTCTATCCGTTTTTAGTAATTACGCAGAAAACTTTTGCGAGAAAGACATAGATTTACCTGACGATGCGCCACCCTCAGTTATTATGGAAATGGTCACTAGTCTTGTCCGCGATAGAGTAAACTGGCTTAAAGAGCCGGCAGGAACACCCGTAGAACCGCCAACTAAAGTAAGGCACTTGCTCTACGATGTCGAAGATTTAGAGTTCAACCTGTCACGACTAGATCAAATTTCTGATAGAGTGTCTCACTTAGAAGATGCTTCATATAGCCTTAATTCCGCTCTAATGAAAATTGCCGCCAAGAAGGCTGGGGAAAACAATACGGAAGCTAGTGGCATTATCACGGATATGGTTAAGTTCTATAGCGCGGTTATCAGTACTGTATTACACGTAAACAATGCGTTTTACACAATGGCCGTTCAGGTCACAAAAGCCGTACATAGCGCCACCGATGCAGTCGGTAAGCTATTAGACGAAGTCGCTAAAGAAGTCAAACAAAGCGATAAAGCAACCACAGAATCCATCAGTACTAAGCCCCCTACCTTTAAACATCAGTTAGCATTAGGGATTGAAGGGATTAGTTTTCAAGACGGAAGTTTCTTTAATGCCTTAGTAGAGAAAGTACAGGATTTACGCGACAGTAAAAACTACTCTCCGAAAAACATTGAAAAGAATGGCATTAATCAGATGGTATTTGAAAAGACTGGTATGTTAATTAGCTTTGGTATAGACCCTAGCAGAAGTGCAAATGCGTTTGTGCTATTACCACATCTTGATAAAAACCACCCGTTCTTTCCGATGCAGTGGCGTGAGTTTCTACCTACCGAAGCAATCAATATGATTAAAGCAGGGGGTGGTGAATTAAGGGGTAGCGTAGATTTAACAAACGCTAAGGTTAGCGGTATTTATTCTAAAGTCGAAGCTGTGACAAAAGTTACTAAGGGAATGTTTGAAAGTACGAAGTATACGACTGAAGAAATCTGTGCGATTATCTGTCATGAATTAGGTCATCTGTTTACCTACTTTGAAATGTTCGGTCGCATCAATCGTACAGCTAATATTGTCTCAGCGATGTGCCGCGCAATGTACGAAATGGAAGACCAGCAACAGCGCGAAACGATTATTAAAGAAGCCGCTAAATCTTTACAAATCTCGATTGAAGACCCTTCTGAGTTAGCGCGTATTCAACGCGGTAAGCGTGAAGATACGTGTGTAACCGTGTTCGTTACCAAAGCAGTCCATGCTTCCCGCAGTGAAACGGGCTATCACGCCTATGAAATGCGCAGCTGCGAACAACTCGCTGATGACTTTGCGATGCGTATGGGTGCCGGTAGACATTTAGCAACAGGACTGCATAAGCTTTACGATAGCTTCTGGGAATCTAGTACCATAAGTACCACAAAACATGTTATTATGCAATTGATAGAAACTTTTACTATTATGGCGCAAGGCGTAGGTATTGGTTTAGTACTAGGTGTACCGTTGCTACCTGTTTATATAATTGCTTCCGCCGTAGCATTGCCTTTATTAATCCTTATGTTAGCTAACCCTAATGAAAAGGTTTATGATAATGGTGAAGACCGTATTATGCTCATGAAGCGTACATTAATTAATGCCATCAAAAACAAGGACTTACCAGAAGAGTTGCGGAAGTCGTACTTATCCGAAATCGCAGCAATTGACGAAATTGTTAAGAAACTCGATTTCAAACGCGGTATTTTTGAATACATCATTACTACATTTGGTGTACGCGGTAGACGCGAGTATCGCCAAGAGCAAATCATGAAAGATGTCGAAAACCTTTTAACGAACGATTTATTCGTTCATGCCCAACAATTACGCGCAGGAGTGTAAGTAATGAATGCTATTCAATTAGTCCACTATATTCGCAGCTTAGTGAATCGTGCAGAAATCCAATTCAGTGATTCTGACCGCATGCAATTTATCATTGCTAACGTAGCGCGCGGTATTGCACAAACTTTACCTTTACCGACATCACCCGTAGATGTCTTACATACGTTCTACGCCAATAGTTTTGATACACAAATCAATACTATCATTAATGAAGTCAATGAACAATTGCCCATCAATACACGCGAGTGTCGCGATATGGTCTTTAAGTTCTATAAACTCCGTTATGAGATGGTCTTTAATCCCTTTATGTTTAGCCATGTCTTAATGCCAATGGCAGCTGCTTTACCCGAATACTTTGCAAAGGATACTTGTAAGTTATTTGAAGTAGCAATTAACATGAAAGACGTAGACCGTTTGGTTTACTTCCGTGATTGGGATAGTGCGGTCAATGCCGTTGTTGAACATATTCGTAACAAAGAAACCGCGACTAAGGTCGTTTAATTAATCGAGGTCTGCCATGGAATTTGAACGTGAGTTTAATAAGGTGGATAATGCACTGAGCGCAGCTGCGCTCAGTGCTACTATTATCCGCCAATCAGCCTGTAGCCATCAAGATATTGCTACTTTAGAATCATTAGTACCGGGAATGATTTTCGACAATCAATGGGCATACGGCTTCACGAATGAAGCCTCTTTAGAAAACTTTCAAAAAGTAAAAGAGGTTGTCAGTAATGCCATTAAAACAGCGATTGCTAAGATTAAGGAAATGATTAAACGCTTTATGGATTGGATTAAAGGCAAACAAAATATCTCGCCGACTCAAGCCAAAGAGATTGCCAAAACAGTAAATGAAGCAACGACTAGCGCAGTCAAAGCACAGGAAGAAGTACAGAGTAAAAGTCAGAAATCAGCAGACGAAGTGCGCACAGCCGCAAGATCTGCCGAAATACAACGAGAAAGCGCCATGGGTGCGTGGTTAGCTGCTAAAACTCCCACCAGCAAAGAAAACGAAGCTGTCGTAAAAGAATGGTTAAAGAAAGCTAAAAGTGAAAACTTAAGTATTATTGACGCGATTATTGGTACAATGGATAAATCAACCTTTATAAGCGCTGTGATGGGTTTTGTTACTGAAGAAATACCCCTACTACGAAAATTGATTTTGGCTGGGTCTGGAACTTTTAATCATGACGGTTCTAGATATACGGGAGTGATCGAAAGTGCAGGTACTCTAATTAATGCAGTCGATGCAGTTGCCGAACACAAACCTGACGCAATCAAGGATAATAACTTGTTCGTCGTTAGCACATCCATTATGGAATTGTATATTGGGTCATGTAAGAACGCCAAAATCAAACCCATTATAGCTTCCCCTTTAAAGCCAATTGATTACACTAACGACAAAGAACAGTACCAGCAGACTGTTAGAAATTGTTTATCGGAGTTGTTTAAAGACAACGAAGAACCGCTAGTAGCTAAAAATAGCTTTAAGTTTGATGACTTGAATAGCTTACTTACTGCCATGGTAAATACCAAACAAGTGTTAAATACTAGATTGGTTAAGTTAGAAGACATAATTGATGATATCGAGAAAGGTATTGCCGAAGAGGGTGATGGCGATACACCAGAAGAAAAACTGGCCGTATCGGCGTTGCTAAACGAGACCCGCTGCGCGTTAGACTATTCAATGCGGTTGAATTTACTTGTGAATAAAGTGCTAGTAGCGTTTGATAAAACGTATAAACATTGGCAAGTATAGGAGCATAACATGTATACCCCGACTACAATAGAATACGTAATCGGGGACGACTATGCTAAATTTGTAGCGTTATCCGGCGTTGCGAGTAAGCTTAGAGAGTCCCGTTTAATCTGTCAGCACGACGTAGTGGCCGTAGAATCGATTTGCCCTAATTTAATTTTAGGCAAAAAAGAACTACGCGATTTCTCTAAAGAACCTAATGTTTATAATTACGATTATGCCTTAGAGAAAATCGATTTAAAGCGATTAGGTTTTATTGGCAAAATGATTCAAGCAATCATTGATTTTATTAAGCGGCTCTTTAAAGGCAGACGCAATGATAAAAACCAACCTAAAGATTTAAAAGATAACATTGATAAAGCCGTTGAAAAGGCGGTTGAATTAGATAAGGTTGTCGAAGAGAAAGCGGAAGATGTCGCAATTGTTGCGTTTGAAGATTTACCAAAAGTTAAGTTAGAAGAAATGCGACAGCATTTAAAAGGTTTGGGTGTTGACCAAGAAAGCATTGATACATGGTGTAAAGATTGGTCTTCATTTCGCAGTTGTGTTTTTACGACCCATGAATTTAGACGCGTTATTTATAATCGCTGTTTTAGTCCCTCTTTCTTTAACGTCTTGTTAGATAATGATTACGCCTTGATTCAAGACAATTTGGGTACTACATTACGACTACTAGAGACGGAAGCGAAAGCTCGATGTGATTTCATGCTGTCGTATGCAGACGCGTTACTGGGAAAAAATAAAGACTGGACAAGCGCGCCTGTCGGTATTAATAGAAGCGATTTGGAAACCTTACCGATCTATAATCGCGATATCGGAATTCTTCGCGTTTTGCTAAAAATGGATGGCGGCGATACACCCGATTTAGAAGTCATTACTCAGTTTACCGCCTATATAACTGACCTCTTTACGGCCTCTAAACGCATCTCTGATGACTTATTAACACACCTTTCACAAATGCCTATGCGATATACTGATTCATTAAAGAATGGCTTAATCGCGGTTGTTAACTATAATGAATATTTTACTAAACATGGTGTGGATGGGTTATCTATTTTGCAAAGGCATTTAGATAATGCCATGCAACTAAGTCTATTAGAACCGGATATGCGTGAAGCCCTTATTCTTGCATTAACAAACATTGTGCGCGTAACAAGTAAACTCTCGTCAACGATGGTTATCATTGCGGATAGGGGCGCTCAGTTATCTAATACGATTGAGAAAGGCTGTTTAGACATTGACAAAGCGATTACTACAGTTGAAAAACTCTCCCGTGAGATTATCACTGAGTATGTAAAGATGAGTCCGGAAGACGCGGATAAACTAGTCAATTTCAGAAACCGACCTCCTAACCCTAAACACCGTAATAAGATTGGTATGTCGCGTAAGTCGTTAGAGGACGTGACCGCTACGTTAGATATACTTTATCGTAATGAAACCGTCTGTCGTCAAGACATTAGTCCGGTAATTAGTCTATTGCCTAATTTACCGACTTTAGAAGCCTATCCTGTTATATCGACTAAGTTACATTACACAGTCACGGTTGAGGGACTACGAGAAAAAGCGCGTGAACTCATTGCAAAGATTGTCGATAAGATTAGTGAACTCTTTGATAGATTCATGAAGTGGCTAAAAGGGAATGACAAGCAAGTCGATGAAATGTATGCGCGGAAAAAGAAATTATTCGGTGACGATGCTAAAGGTGAACACCATTTAAGAATGGCGAATGACCAACGGGAATATTTTGCTAAGTTTTATGAAATCGCCGCAAGTGACCAAGCATTACTCGCGCTTTTTAGACGCACTGTCGAGTCTACACTAAAGACAACTCAAGTAACACACAGTGCGGATTTGTCTCGTGAAATTGAGAAATATCACGGTACTGGACTTTACGACTTTATGGCGGATTACAGTACACGCAATGTCTTTACCATCATGGAACGGGAATTGATGTTAAGTGATTCACCGCATACCAAAGCCCGTGTATTGATATTGCACGAATTTAATCGTCGTTACAACGCCGTACAAGCTAATATCGACCTACTATCCGATTGTATCAAAACGGATAAGAACCCCGATGTAGCACACGATGATGAAAGTGAAAATGAATTTATGCGTACTATTGTTCCGTTATTGTCAGTTCCTTATACGCCGTCTAATATAAAAGGCGGTAACGCAGGGTTAACTGACGGCAATAAGGAAAGTGATAAAAGTATTAACGGTCAGAAATTAGATGCATTGGATATGGTCATGAAAGTCGTTAATGATGACTTTAGAGATAAGGACGAAACAGGTGTCTCATTAGTTCAGTTAGAAGCTGTTGCGTGGAGTAATTTACTCAGCCAGGAAGGGGAGGAACGGGATATTAGTAAATACTACGCGGTCACGCGTGATATGTTTTCTGAATTGAGTAGACGCATCCGTAGCAATCGAACGTACGCTACTCAAGACCAGATTAAGTTACTAAATCAGATTGCATACCAAACCGATGCTTTATCTACGCTTTCCGGTATGATATCACTTTATCTGCGCAGTAGTCTAAGTCTCTTTTTGAAGCAACCGCGGTTGACACAAAGTTGCCATAAAACAATTATGGAGTTTGCGAAACAGGTCAGTCAGGTCACCACGATTGATAGCAGTAAACGTGAATCTATCGCAAAACTACTGTCAGAATACGATGATGTCCATAGTAAGAAAATGGATATAGGTGGTTTGTTCAAAAACGACCCCTTCGAGAATCTGTTTACTAGCTGATGTATGACAAGCGCTTCTTATGGAGGCGCTCTTACAAACCCTTTAGAGGATAATGAAATGTCAGTGTTAACTGCCGATTATAAACAAACTACTCTTTCGCTTGAAGCGTTAGCCAATACCTTGGAATCGCTTTATAAACACAACCAAGCATTAAAAACAGTGCCGTTAGTCTGTCAGAATGACGTATTGGCTTTAGAATCTTTAGTACCGGGCATGATTAGTAATAAGATGCCTATTACATCGTTTACGATTGACCCGACTCGTACTAATTTAAACATTACGACGGAATCCATCGGAGACCAACTTCGTAGCGTACGTGACCGTATTGTTAAAATCTTTAAAGACCTTTGGCTTAAAGTTGTTACGTGGTTTAATAGTACTTTCCGCGATAGTAAGAAACAATCTGTGCAAGCAAAGAAAGACGCTAAAGATGCGCAAGACAAAACCAATGCGATTGAACCCATTGAAGAACAAGTCGCTAAAGCCGTATCAGAATCACTATCTGAAAAGACTGGCCAACATATTAGTCCTGATGAAATCATTACCACGCTCCATGAAGAAAGCGTAAAGGTATTAGAAAAACATACCTCGCATAACGCATTCGTTGTCGGTCGCGGACAAGGTTTCTTATCATTACTTAAAAACATGGAAGGCGTAGGCCAAGTTATTAAAGATTTAAGTGATAAGACCACCTTACTTTCTACAGCGGTTAATCGTGGTGACAATATTCAAACCGAATTGTATAACGTTACCTTAGACCCATTAGGTAAGATTATTGACCCTAAAAGCAAAGATTCTGGTACTACCGTAGAAGTATTACGTGCTTTATTAAAGTCTGTTCAAGACGGTGGTAAACCTGAATTTGCAGAAGGTGAATTGAAAGACTTAAAAGATAAGAAAGTCCAACAGTTCTTAAAATCCTCAGGTGACTTAGGAAATGTTGTCGATAACTTACAACGCGTAATTGATACAGAATCAGGTATGTCATCTGTCACGTCAGCGATTGATAAACTCGATAGTAGCGTTGCTAAAATCGGTTCGGGCGAAAATGCTTCTGTGGTCAATGCCGTTGTAAAAGAATTCCGTAATGTCGTTAGTATCGTCGGTATGATTTATACGATTGTTAAGGAATTACATAAAGACTTATGTATTACGGCAAGTGCTTTAAATAAAGCCGCTAATGGCCGTTATAAAGCCCTCTTTAGCGCGATTAATGATTTAGCCGATAAAGAAGACTGGTTAAAACAATTAGCCACGATGAAGCGTTCTGTCGGTTTAGAATCAGTAGATTTTGAAGTCGAGGATACTATTTTCGAAGGGCAAGATAGCGAATTAGCCACAGATAGCCATGCAGTACCTGATGGCAAGATTGACGAATTGAGTCAAGCGATTGATAATACCCATAAAGAACTCGATGACTTAACAACGACTCAAAATACGCTAGAAGGTATGGGTATCGAATCGTTTGCAAGTACTATTAAAGACGTCGGTAAGAAAGTCATTGAAGGGATTAAGAAATTAATCGCCAAATTAAAAGAATGGGCGAAAGCGGTTTGGGCTAAAATCACGGGTAAGAATAGTGATGTCGCAAAACATGCAGAAGAAGCTAAGAAAGCCGAAAAGGCAGAAGAGGTTATCGAAAAACCCGCCGAAGCTTTTGTGGATATAGTTGCTAAAGAAGCTGCCAAAGCAGAACATATCCCGGAAGACAAACGAAGTGATGACGATAAAAAGATTATTGAACTCGCTACAAAGTTAGCCTCACCCGAGGCGCGAGAGGCAATTTTCCAAGCAAAGAGTCTAAAATACGAAGGATTGTACGACGAATTAATTAAGCGACATCATGCATCTGTCCCTTATCGATTACTATTTCAGGGCGGCAGTGAAGAACTGACTACTGAATTGTTAAAAGTAGCCAATAGCCTCTCCCTAAATATCGATAAGATTATTGATACACTGGACTTTCTAAAAGGTATGTCAAATGACGACATTAGTATATGGATTGATGGCGAATTAGAACACAAGTATATAGGACTTGCTAAGAAATACCCGTTCGATAAATTATATCTAGGCACAGGAGCAGCAAAGCAAGGTTTGAATCTAGAATACACTAACGTAAAAGAACATGCCAATGTTCTAATGGCGTTAACTAGAACCCTTGTGGATATTAGAACTTATTATGATAATCCTACAAACAGCACTAATGCAACAGTACCGTCAATACCTGCTGACGAGTTGAGAAAAAACGAGGATAAAATATATGGTTTTATTGATTCATTAAAGGGTTTTAATACTTCCGCGTTAGATGAAGTAATTGATGGCCTCGAAACTGGACTTGTTAGTTTAAATACAGACAGAAATGAGACGTTGAATGGAAAAGGGTTTGCGTATTTTAAAATGACCGTGAATAACCATTTAGGTTATTTAAAGTGTATCAGTAGTTATTATACACTCTTGCAGAAATACGCTACTATGTGCGATACCTATTTCAATAAGATCGTGCAAATTCAACAGCGCCGCATCCGTAGCTTACGTGAGGCAGCTACTTTCGCAGGTACCTTTGATTCAGGATTGTTTAAAGACATTGTGAAACACGCGGATGTTTTAATGGATGCTCTAACCGACCCATCTGTTACAAAAATCATATTCTAAACCAAAGACGGGAGTAGCAATACTCCCTAGGAGCCTTTATGACCCTTTCTTATTCTGATGAAGACGTTGTCGAAATCATGGTAGATATCCCTGATGACGACTTAGAGTCCGAAGAACACAAACTAGAAGTATTACAAGAAGTCAAAGATGAGATTGCCGAAACTGGCGGTGTTAATTACGACTTAGCAATTACCTTAGAAACGTTAATGGAAGGCTGTATCAGTAAACAGATGCCGTTACGCTCGTTTACTAAACAACATTCGTTAACGAATTATAACGTTGCTATTGAAGGGATTGATAAAGTAACAAAATATGTTAAGGAAAACATTCTCGACAAGGTTGTCGAAGCCATTAAGAAATTAATTCAATGGCTTGCTTCACTATTTGCACGTTCTGGCAGTAGTTCGGATAAACCTCAAAAGGAAAAGATTGCCGAAAGCGTAAAGAACGCAACTCGCAACGATACACGTCAAAAGAATGAAGCTAAACGCGAGCAAGATATTGCAAAACGCATCACTAGAGTAGACGCACTAAGTAAAACATTGGTAGAGTCCATTCAGAAAGACATGGAAGGCAATGCTGAATTCAATTCATCAGGTAGCGATGTCGAAAAGACCTTCATGGATATTCGTAAGTTTTATGCTACGATTGGTTTGCGCGGTAAATTCAGTCCGTTTATTTACCAACTAACCGTTAAACATGATGGCTCTGATTTAGCGAATGCTACTAAGTTAATGACTTTATTAACTGAGCATATCTCCTTAGTTTTTATTGAAATTGGAGCATTGTCTAAAGCGATTGATAACAATCAGGAATTTCCACCCCGTCAAGGTTTTATGCCTTACGAACGTTATAATACTATTCTAAAAAGCTTTAAGAACGTTAAATATAACGAGGCCGAAAATAAAGGCTTGCCTACCGTTACCGAGTTTAAGAAAGGACTGTATGAATATATTAAACTCGATGATACCATCAAAGTCGAGAATTTTGATGATGTAACTTGGCATGGCGCGGCCAGTTATTTTGAAGGCGCGTCACAGCGCATGGGTGAAAAGTTTATTGAACAAGTCTTACATGTCAATAACATTATTACCAAGATTCAAACTAAACTCAAGGCAGAAAAAGATGATGCTACGGTTGGATTGTATTTACCTGCTGTTGAGGTGATTAAAGACGAGATTGCGTATATTACGCATGTATCAAGTATCATTGATTTATTAGAAGTCGCCTGCGGTAATTTTGCAAATGCGTATAATAAGAAGGTACTCGATGCTAGTCGTTATTTTGTTCAGTTATTTAACAACCGCGTTAAAAAGATGGAAGGGTTAGATAACGAAACGAAAGATAAAATCTTAGAATACGTCAATGCAAAAGAGGATAAAGCTTCGGCAGCTTTAGAATCCTTACTCATCAGTTTGGACTACAGCTATCTACAGAACGCAAAGGATATAAATAATCTTTCCTTAGAGAACTTCTTAGATAAGGTAACTGATGCGTTAATGAACTTTCTAGGCAATACCTTTACGAAACTTTATGATATCTTAAAAGGTAAACTGACTGACCAAGAAGTCGCTTTAAAGACGGGCAAAAAGAATGCCGTATTACTTGAGAAAAATACCAAAGATTTATTGCGTATTGGTAAAATTTACGAGCATCGTGATACGCAGCGCGAGGTAATTAGTGCCGTACAATCATTAAGTTCTGGCAAGAACGCAAGTAATGTTCTACTGGGTGCTATATTAAAACCCGAAGACACCGTCTATATCCATTTGTTCGAGGAGAAGTTTGCCAAGCAACAGGATATTCTCTTTACACCCCACCTAGCTTTAGATTCAGATTTCAATTTTACCACTGTTTTAAAAACTGTAGTAAAAACGGACGGTGCAACAGCACAAAATAGAAGCTTTATTAATGACATGCTCGCAAAATCCAAGAAAGAGCTAACGACCAAGTTAATATTGTTTACAGCTTATCATGACGACGGTAGTAAATATGATCACCGTGATTTAGATGATGAAACTAATCTACTTAAAGCGATTAAAGAGAATATGAACTTTTTATTAGCGCCTGCTGATGAATACTACCGTATTCCAGATACGGACGTTTTAGTGGGATTTATACACCATGTAACCGATATCTACAAATATCTCGATGTACATGTGGGTAATATGAAGGGTGCATTAACTAATATCCAGAAATGGGAAGGTATGCTTAACACTATACCTGAGAGTACAAAAGTACCTAAAGATACGATGGACGGCATCAAAGACTTTGTTTATACCTACGCTATCATGGTTAAGACAAGTATCTTCATTGTCGATTCTTTATTGAAAACCGTGAATGGTATTGTCGAAGCTTTATTAACGAACAGTAACAAAGTGATTGAAGCGTGTAAAGACTTATAACGGCATAGATTCCTAACGGGTGTAAACCCGTTAGGAATTAGTCTTATGCCGTCTTTGGTAAATGGTTAATAAACTTAATCACAATTGCATCTTTAATCGCCAGTGTCTTATTACTGAGCGGCGTTAATCGTTTACCTACCGAGGGTTTCATACTACTATCTATTACCGTGACGGTTTCATAAACGTCATTAGTAAACCCACCAATCTTAACTGATAAAACGTCATTACCTAAAGCCTCTCTTAATCGCTCAGTCATCTCAGAGACACTAATAGTCGTATTAGTTAATGACTTTGCCAATACAGTCGGTACAATCTGTTCCAGATTTAAACGTAAGGCATCATTATCGTAAACGTCCTGCTTAACGTAGAGTTCAACGCGTAAAGTTTGGTCGGCTATAATTTGTACGCGTTCATTATCATTAACAACCACGTTAATTAAGCCAGAAGTTTGTTTTGGATAGTAATACAGCTCACTGCGTTCTAGCAAGTAATTCGCTAAAGAATCCAAATCCTTGGTTGCCCAATACGCCAAACGTTCAATAGATACATTCTTATATTCCACCGTACTTTCGTTACTGGCGAAATAATAGCGGCCATCGACTAAGAACATATCAATTTGTCGTAATACGCCTTGTGTACCACCGACGACTAGCGGTTCATTATTACTATCTAAAACGATATCGCCTTTACGATGTTTAATAATCGGTAGGTCATTACTGTCTAGGATAGCATCACCGGCTTGGTGTAAAATTACGTAATCGAGTTCTTCAGTCGTTGTATTATACGTTAATTCGATATTCCCTGTACTGTCTCGTTTATAAACAACATCAGTATAAACCGCCGGTACATCGGCCGCATAGCGTTGATACTTGACATCTTCTACAACCGTTCTAGAACGCGTCCACAGATGATTTAAGAACGTTCCTACCGTCACGTTTAACTTTTCCTGTACATACCCACGGTACGTGCTAGAAGACGCGTAATCAGGCAATATAGAGGCATTAACAATCGTATCAATATCCGTAATACCTGCACCAACGGGTAAGAAGTCTTTGACAATATAAACTAAATCAAAAGTAGTCGTTAAGTCCATGGGGCTTTGTGTATCTTCCAATACCAATAAATGATTGGCATCAATATCGTATCTGGTGTTCAAAACAAAGCTATAGACGTATTGGTCATTAATAGGCTTTCCCGTTCCGCCATCAATCGGACTAATCAACGTGCCATTAATCCACACTCTATTATCACTACCTGGTGGTACGTAACTCAACTGAACAAATAACTGGTCTAAGTCTAAACTCTTGAATAATGCACTCACCTGCGGCTGAATTAAAATCCGATAACCGTCTACCGTATCTTGTTTACTAATACCATATAAGTTAGTTGATGTATCCATGCCAAACGCGGTGTTCTCTAAAAACAAATATTTTGAATTTGCTTTTGGCGTATCCATTTGGTAGACACGTGTATCAAACAAATTATTTGTTGTATCTAAAACGTAATAAAACGGCGTAAAGAAATAACTGTTATCATTCACCTGATTCGCTAGTACGTCAGGTGGTGTTAGTAAACTGTTAGTAAGGGTTAGACGCTGTGCGTCAGATACCGTTGTTAGTACACCGTCAATTAAACGGAATAGCGTCGTTGGTTTAATCGTAACGCGTTTGTCGTGATTCTCAACGGTTTGTTGCTGTACCAAATCGCTGAGTCTGGTCTGTAATAGTTTAATGCTACACCCCATACCCGTCACAGTTTCCGCGTTTTCTGGTGCATCTAATTCACGAATGGCTAATATTTGCCTATCGGTAATATTGTCGATATTCGTTTGTACTTCATACCCCAAACTGGCTAATGATACAGATAGCTGTTCATCCGTAATAGGTTTCTCCGGATTGTCTAATCCGTTTGTAATGACGCGTTCTCTAAGTGCATCAAAAGACAAACCGTTCGTACCGCTAATCGCTGGATTCTCCGTGTAGAACATTAACCCTGAGAACGTATAAAATGGCGCTACGAATTGGCTATCATTCACTTGGTCTAAATCTACCCAACGAGCCGTATAAGCAGAGGGAGATAGACCCGAGAAGTCTTTATTCATCTCACCTTTCGTTGTATAAATATCAACGCGCAATGTATCCTTTACTAATCCGTTATTAAAATAGATTTGGGGAATCTGAATAGACAGAACATTATTCTTAACTTTTAAGACAGCCGTGGGCGTAGTCGTATCGTAAACTAATTCAGTATGAGTAGTTTTAATTTCTGTCCAATCAGTATCGACTGTATTGCGAATATATACGCGACAATAATAAAACTGGTCAGGGAATACAAACTCTTTATACAATCCTGTTACAGCGTTTAATTGAGCCGTCTGACTGGTAATTAAGAATTGCTGAACCGGAATCGTTAGCATAATGAAACGTTTATTGGCATAGCCTCCAATAAACCAATCGACTCTATTATTCTCAATCGTTAATACCGGAGAGGGTTTACTCAAGTCGTAATAAATCCCTAGACTCCCGGTAGGCGATACTGTAATATTAATCGGGTACTGCATGGTATAGGTATAACCAGATATAGTAAATTCCATATTACGTGGAATAGTCAATCTACGATTACCTGTACCGTCACCTATGTCGACTGCTTTTTGAACGACCTCATCTAAATAAAACATTACCGTGAACGTATTTCTACCTGGCGTTGCAAAACGATTTAAATAATCTCTATCACTCATGTGTAAATAAAGGTCTTCATTCGTTGCTGCATTTTCCGGATATAAACGCTGTGTTAAGGTTTCAGCATGTAACATTGCTGCCGAGGCCGATGTAATCGCCGCCTCTACTAACATCGCAAAAGGCGAGGTCGCATTAATAGGTACGTACTGTTCTCCCAATACGGCTTCTTGTACATTTAATACTAATCGCTGCATTGCCGCCGGATTGGCCCTCAGCGTTCTAAATTTACTGACTAAATCACCCGTTGTTACTGTCATGATAATCTCACTCTTTTAAATAATCTGGTAATTTGATTTGACCTACAACCTCTTTAAACAATGCGGTTGGTACCCACCATTCAAATTCTGAGGTATAGGGATTAATACGGGGGTAACCCATGTAATTAAAGATAGGTTTTAATCCGGGCGACAATGGCGTCATTTTTTTCTCACGCCTACCGTCAAGCATATCGGGATTAAACATCACTACCAAATCATTGAATTCTAATACGTGAATCGGGTCATAATACTCAACCCCTAAACAAACGAATTCACAACTTACCTCATCCGTATCACGCGTAAAGATATTATCCTCACTATGATTAAAAGCAGCGCCCGTGCTATCTGTTTTTGGAAAGGCAGCCGGCGCAACCGCAATGCGTGTGACGTATTGTTTGGTAGAGTCTAGATTAATCCGCCATATACGCGTCATGTAATCGATTTCATTTTCTAAAATTGAATCTGGTCTTGGGGTTAACTTCCCCTCGTAGACATAAGTCTGATACCGTGACCATAAATGAAATAAATACGTAATCGGGTCATTGATAATATTTCTAAAATTAGCAGATACCGTAATAACGCTCGTAATCTCACCGGTTCCATCTGTCATTGCCCATTGCTCACCGTAGATACCGGCTTCACTGGTATAGATAGGCGTATCGGGGTCGGGCCATCCACTGATACTCGTTAGATTATTCGTCAATAATGAAATAAAGGGATTATATGGGTCAACGAGATTACTCTTATAATGTTCACGTGACCCATCAGGGTCTAAATATGCTCTAATCGCCCGTTCACGACTGTTTAAATTATCATTTAATAACGGAGTTAGTTTCCGTAACATCTTTATGTTATCGTATGATAAGTTTAGTCTCGGACGCGTAAAAAAGGTTAATACTGTGCTCTCGTTATTTAGGGGGACGGGATTACCGGCACCCCTGTGATTAATTCCAAAATAGGTATTGGTAATCGCTGTGGTTAAGTCACCATACCCCGATTGTCGACTGATATTACGAATCTCATCTTCGTAATTCGCTGCTGTGCCGGTTTGTCTAATTGCGTCCTTGGCTAACTCAAGCTTGGCTTCTACAGGGTCTGTTGGAAACCCTGTCAGACCGATGTCTTTTTTCACCATTTTATTTCTCCAGAAGGATGAAGTTTATGTTAGATACTTTAATTAAAACCCCGTTAACTGTCATTAATACGATAGCTGATATCATGAAAAAGACAAATGAAGTAACGAAATCAGGCGGTTCGTTAAATGAATATACAAAAGCATTACGCGTAGAGCCAATTGTTTTAATTGACCAATCGGTCGAGTCGTTACCGTATATTGAGGATATTCTTAAAACCTGTCTAACAATGTTTTCTGCTTATTATCTTCAAGCCATTGCCATTAGCGTGAATGTCGGTAAAGTAGACGTTGCTCGTATGTTTGACCATTTAAATCCAGAACGCGGTATGTCAGGCGGCTGGACAATGGAAGGCATCAGTTTGGTAAATCCTGATATTTATCAAAGCGGTTTACCAAAGATTAATTTTACATCATTAGGCAACGAAGGAGCTTCACCTAAAGAGGCTTTACAGGTACTTAACTACGTCAATAAAAATAAGGATATTAAAGATAACGTCAAGGTAAAATATAACGAAGACGAAAACAAATTGGAATTTAGCGCACCGGGAAGTAAAGATAAACCCATCGAAGAAGGTAAGGACGGTTATGCAGGTTCTAGCGACCTCAAACATTCATCTTTTGGTGCCCGTGTTGATAAGAAAGGTTATGAAGTACTCGAAAAACCCGATTTAATTGTCGGCAATATTTTAGACGTACAAATTGAATCTAATGGCCATAGAGCGACTATTCCAATTACAGTGCGCTTATTACCTTCTGTTATTCGTAGTGATGTACTGGTTCATATCTTATCCAAGAATGAACGGGACTTAGGGATTCAAGAACGCTATCATGAATTAATGGCCGGACAAATTAAATTCTGGAAAGACTTAGTGCTATGCCAAGATTTAATTGATGAGCATAAAGCTACATTAATGAAAGATAAGTCAGGCCAATACCAAGAAATTTTAAAACGCCGTCAAAAGAATCGCGCTGCGGCTTATCGTACAGGACGCCAGTCTGTTGCAGATGCCTCTAATATTGTTATTATGTCAACCGCTTCTTCCGCTAAATTCGAAGCGGCTTGCGGTGGTCGTTTAAAAGACTTCCGTGTTAGACAGCGCGTCTTTGAAGAAACTTATTTAATGCTAATGGTAGTAATTGACCCTGAATGGGAACAAGCGACCATTTATCATCGCGGTATTGCGTTACCAACGACTGTTAGCGTAAAAGCCATGAAACAAAATAATAAGAAAGGCGGTGTAGACGTTGGCGAAATACTAAAAGCCTACCAGCTTGGCAACAATCCCTCAATATAAGGAGTAAACAGATGTCAAAATTATTAACCTTTCTACAGTCTTTATTACCCGCGTTTGATAAATCGCGTATCTTAGATAATTTAGATGACTTAGAGAAGACTCTACAAACGAATACTTTGCCACCTTTAAAAACCATCGCTGAAACCGTCGGTGATAGACAGTTTAAGAATGCCTGGGCAAAGGGATTTAATACTGCTTTCTTAGATAAGGTAAAGTTAAAAGGGCGTATTCGTGGCAATAGCTACGTAGTCATGAATCAGATTATGTTAACGGTGGAAAGTAATATTCCTAAGTTACGTCAGATGGTTGAAAAACAATTTGCTGATGACGTCTTACGGGACAATATGTCTATCGTGAGAGCCAATCTCATTCAGTATATTGAAGTGATTGACTTCGCCATTACGATGACCAATCGTTTATTGATTCTAACCATGGATTTAGAAGAAGCCGAGGTTACTAAGAAACCCTTAGATATTCCCCCTGCTGAATATAAGTGGCTAGAGAGTCGATTAACGAACTATTATGCCGCCATGACGATTCTCGCTGGCAATACAGCTGAATTAGAAGACCGTTTCAAAAAGATGCCCGATATGGTCATTAACGAAAGCAATGCTGCTAACGTCAATGCCGTTGTCAGTCCTTTAGAAACAGACCCTTATAACTTTGGTTTCATTGGCGTTAAATACAATCCCATCTATCACGTTCGTATTGCCATTGCTGAATATCAAGTACAGAAGTACTATTTAGCAAAAGAGCAGAAAACCGCGTTAGAGTTAAAGCTAATGCGTATGAAACAATTAGATGATGGTACATTAGACGCTAAGTTACAACAGCAAATCGAATACACACAAATGCGTATTGAAAAGCTGAGTTATGAAATCAAGAAAATGGAGGAAGATACGAATGCCTAGTCTCGTTCGTTTTCCCCGTGGTTATATACGCGCTATTCAAAGTGAGGGCGTGACAAATGACCTCAAGAATATTGAAAGCGTTGATTGTGACCAACAGCTTGCGAACCTGTATAAATTATATATGGGTCGTAATGTCAACCCCGAAAGTTGGGAGTTCCGCGCATTAGTCGTGGAACGCTGCGCTCAACTATTCGGTAATTTCACTAACTGGTTATGGATGCAACTCACCGCAAATGATTGTATTTATGACTATAATCTAGAATTTCTGTATGATACCGTGACGTATATTCGCACCGGTCGTCGAGCAATGTCGGTTGCAACGTGGTTAGAAATGGTTCTTGAAAGACCAGAAGAACAACATGGTGCGTCTAATAAGTCTCGCGCAGAGCGTTTTAAACTGAGCAGTACCGCAGAATTTACTGATGTTATCAGTCAGTGGTGTTCGCATCCGGATGGATTTAGCGATATGTTATGTACAGCACATCTGCTGTTTGGCGTGTCGAAAAGTCCAATTACGACACCCGTTTGATTTTTTCATTGCAATGAAATTTTTATTGGAGTATTTATAATGGGTTTATCATTTTCTCAGCGCTTGGGTCTTCGTTTAGGTATTGAAGAATTAGCCGAAGGCGCTACAGGTGAAGAAGGCGAAGTAGGTGGTACTGCGGTATTACCAGATGCTCCTGAAGAAACCGTTGAAGGCGGTTTGATGGAAGCAGGCGAAGCAGAAGCCGTAGTAGAAGAAGAAACTGCTGAAGCCGAGCAATTAGAAGATTCTGTTGAAACTTTAGAGAAAATTGCCTTAGGTTTAGAAACTGCCATGAAGAATGGCGGATGTACTGCCGGTGAAGCGTATGCCTATCAAATCGGTTTAGAATCTGCGTTCCGTCCGTTTGGTATGGGTGCTACTGCTACTGCCTCGTTGGAAAATATCGGCAGTGCGCGTAATCCGCGTTTAGAAGCGACTCGCGTCACTTTGGAAGGTGTTAAAGAAACCTTACAAAAATGGTGGGCCGGTTTGGTCGCTATGTGGGAAAAGGTTTATACCAGCGTCAAAGGCTGGATTATGAAGGTTTTTGATGGTTTGCCAGCTCTTAAGAAACGCGCTTCGGAACTCAAAATCAAAGTAGGCAATTTATCTAAAAGCGCCGCCGCAAAGCCACAAAAAGATAAAATTACTTTTACAGTTAGTAAAATCGCTACAGGTAAAACAGCCCCGGACGGTAAAACTGTTGCTACTAGCATTACTAAAGTATCGGATTTAGTGACCGCCCAAGTAAGTACAGCTAAAGGTACTGAAGCAGCTTCAGTCGCCGCCATGACCGATACTTTAACTGCATTAGCTAAAGATATCAGTTCTGCCGGTGAGGGTAAAGAAGGCGAGGCCAAATCCGCCGAAGTGAAAGCGGCAGAGAAGAAAGCTATTGAAAATATTATTGGTACTGCGGATGGCTATGCTACTGGTTTAAAAGCTGCTAATAAAGACAAATACGGCGGCGATGGTTTAACAGCTAAAATCACTGAACCCTACCCAGGTAATAAAGTTGTTTTGGTAACTATGCCTGAAAACATCGAAAAGGATGGTAAGGTTATTGATTTAGATGTTGCCGTAAAAGCGTTTGGTTTAAAAATCACTGATGGCGAAGCCGCCAGTGAAGAAACTGAAATGCCGGCACCAGAGGCCAATGAATTGGTGACGATTGTTGATAACGTCATTAAAGTTATTGAAATTGCCGAGAAGCATCGCGAAAACTGGCGTGACCGTGAAACTGTAAAAGGTAAATTAGCCAAAGCGATTAAGACAGAAGTTGATGCGGTAAGTAAGAAAGACAATGCTGGCCTAGCCACCACCACTAAGAAAATTGGTAGTGCTATTCAGTCGTACACTGCAAAAACCGCTAACTACGAAGCACAAGTGGTTTCGTATGCCACACGAGTGTGTCAAGTTGCTTTGGACTATGCTAATAAAGGCGCGGAAAACTACGGAACCGGCGATACCAAGAAGGCCGACGATAAGAAATAATTTTTCTTATATTTAGTAAAAGGGTGCAATTGCACCCTTTTACTCTATGCCGTTATTTTTAATATAGCGACAAAATCATTTGATTAAAACGATTACAGAAGGAGTAATAAATGTTCGCTGATTATTTAACAGATAAACTCGAGTACAGTTTAACTACAACGCAAAAAGCTGATATATCCCCCAATCGTACATGGTCGCTAGATGTCTACGGTAGTAAAGATAATCAATACACAAGTGTAGTTTTAACAATTCCAAATACACCTCTTTATTGGGCTGCTCGCTCCGTTGATATTATTTCGCTATTGATTGCCGCAGCCTATGGTGAAGACGATACATTAGTTCATCAAGTAAAAGTTGCCTTAGTATCAGAGTTTGATAACTTCTTTACTAAACTAGCAACTGAAAACCTAGCTAAAGATTTACATGTCTTTGGGATTGGTGAACATATGCTTTTCGCACTTTATATAGAACGAGTAGAAGGATTCTTTACAGGCAGTATTCTTGCATTAAATACACCAAACATGAAAGATATTATTGAGGACTTTGGACAATACGTTTCATTCTTTCTAGCATCAAAAACTGTTACAAAAGAAAATAAGGAAGTTACCTTACATTAGAACCTTTTTCAGATGTATATTATTTAACAGATAGGCTACACTATCTAACTAAAAACATTGGAGATTCTTCAAAATGAATAATGCAAAAACCTTATCTGAATTAGCCGCTAATTGGAAACCAATTCTCTTTACAGCCCCTTTAAATAAACTAAAGGGTTGGGCAGTAGAAAGTCATACGTCGTTTATTGCTACCGGTAGTGATGAATGCAATATCGATATCTACAAAAGTACAACGGGTATTACTGAAACGATTTTTAAAGTTGTCAGCAGTTATATCGATTACGATGGCATTAAACAACGTAAACTATTACTCAATCGAACGGTAGATACGTTCTTTAATGGTTTATTATCTAGTCTTGATTTTACTAAGACAATTACGCTAGGCAGCGATGGTAGAATCTTTACTGACCTCGTAAAACATCGCGGCCGTTGGTATTTCGTACGCGTAACAAATCGTCGCTTATCATGGGAAGACGGCCTTAACGATAACGAGGATGAGTTTGCCGAAGAAGTATCAATTGCTTATGCAACACAACCGAAGGCTTTACTCAGTTTGTTAAATGCCCGCTTAACACACGCCAAACTATTGACTGCATTAGCAGTTCGAAATACAGGCATTAGTGTTGAGAACCTTTCAGCTAATCCATTATCACCGATGATGAGCATCGGGTTAAAAACGTTTTTATATCCAGATGCTAAAGGACTGACTATTAACACAAAGGAGTTTAATAATGGCGCCGATGCGATTAGAGAATTGTTCGAATTTGACCTAACGTTCGACCCGTTTAATGAGTGGGGTGAGCAATACGAAGATTTCCTTGTAGATGCCACAGAAGCTTTCGTAGATGGCGATATCGTTACAACTAAAACGACTAACCTACCCTTTGCTAAAGAACTCGGTACTCGCGGTATAATGTACATTATACCAAATACCACGACGGGCTATCCTGTTATTTACGTCTTTAAATTTGCAACTGAAGAACTCCGTAACACGATGTCATTACGTTTCAAAAATAGCACCGATGACCCTCTCTATAACTTTTCAAATCGGTAAGTCATGAATATTCAATTAGCCCTAATTGAAAAAGGAATCCCATTGACAGAGAAGATTGGTAAAGCCTATCTGTCAAAGGATCCTAGTTATGCCGCGCTTACCCTTTATCATTTAGAGGGTAAGGTATTAGATATCTTAAATGCAGTTAGCTTAATGGCGAGTAAATTTCGTTGGCGAGCAGAAACACAAGGAGCAATTTTAAAAGAGTTATTCAGTATTCTAGGAAATGATAAACCCGTAGGGGAATTTACCTTTACTAAGAATACCACGAATATAAAAGGATGGGTTGTCAGTCATGATAATTTTACTCATTCTGAACTATGGTTACTCATTTGTAATGATTACGTCTATAAAACCATTAAACCCTTATTAGAAAACCTTGGAGAAACCTAAATGACAACGATTGCTTATGACGGCCGTACCTTAGCGGTTGACGGAGGCGTGTTTGCAGGGCCGTTAAAACAACCCTGTATTAAGCTACACCGCATTAACGCAAAAGAAACACCTTTATCTGTACTAGACCGTCTAGGATTATTAGGATTCGGTAAAGAAGCAGAATTCTGCTATGCGTGGTGTGGTACTGTTGCAGAAATCAACTTAGTAAAGAAATGGTTAGCGGAAGGTGGTGAAATACCAAAGCTGGACCAGGACGTTTCCGACAATGGGTTAATTGTACATAAAGACACAGGTCGCGTATTTTCACTCTTACCCAACTTAACAACGATGGAGGTAACAATCCCAACCGCCTCGGGTTCCGGTATGGGATATGCTATGGGCTGTTTGGATAGCGGGTTATATGCGATTGACGCGATTAGGAAAGCGATACATCGTACAACGTATGCCGGTATTGGAGTTGTATTTTACGATATAAGCACTGGTGTTATTAAAGCGACCACCAACGAATTAAACAACCTTATTAATAAACAGGAGATGAACTAATGAAACTTAACACACTTGACGAATTCGTCAGACGCCATGAAGCTGTCCTCGGTACAACTGACCGTAATATGCATGACAAATATCCGTTCATGTCTGGCTTCCTTACTACGGTACACAATGACGACAAACGTAAATTAAACGGTGTTGCCGGTATTTATTATTTCGAACAATTAAAGCGTAATGACTTAACTCGTGCGGTCAGCGCAGTGATGGTAGGACTAGGTTCACACACGCATAAACGCGTGATTAAAACTGTTAGTGAAGCCGTAGGGCTGATTGGCTTTAAAGAGCCTATAGCTTCTTTAGTCGATAGCGGTGAGTTACGGGTTAATGTTTCCATAGAAGCAGTAAAAACGTTTACGGATACGCGTTATACACTAACGCTGTTTATAGCATCTGACGATTATGCCCGTATTGAACCGCTTAATATAGGCAATGGCCTTAAACACCTTAATCTTAACCCACCAAAACAAGAGCCACAATTTGGCGGCTTACCTACCTAGTCTAACGGCACAATTAATGGAACGCGAAATGCGTTCCATTAATCCCCTTTATTTTTTTTTTGGTATATCACCATGACAACCACCGCTTTTCATATACCGGAAATCATTTCCTTAGCAATGGCCGGTATTCAGAGTCGCCGCAATACAACAGATATGGACCCTTATCGCCAATTAGCAATTATTCGTTTATCGGGCGTCCCTATCAATGATGCTGTTTTACTTTATCAAACATTAACCGAATTAAATAATAAAGATAAACGAGTAAATGATTTCTTAAAAATATGTGATACCATAGGCGCGATGCAAGTAGATGGCGAAGTCGGGTTTATTAAATCACCCGACACTCAGTTGCCTTTCATGCTTCTAATTTGCTCCGATTCTATCGAACGGTATTGTGTGAATATTAAACTTATTTACCCCTCTAATTTACAAGCCTATAAACCCATTGCCGATTCCATTCGCTATCAGTTTGGGTTAAATATGCTTTTGACACTATAGGTAATTATTATGCAACAAGTCATTTTAGAAATACCAAATACAGAAGAAAATATCGTTCGTCCGGTTGTTTATGAAGTTGTACGCGATATCTGTAAGCGTATTGGCTTATCTGAGGAAATGACGAAAGCCGTACGGTTCATTGGCTCTGGTGGAGCGCTACCCATTAAGGGCAGTACCTTAGACGATAAAGGGCAGCTAGGTAGATTACCGGGTGATGAATACATTACAATTACGCACGAGGAAGAATACGATGAAAACTATGCGATGTCAGTCGCTACGTTCCAACCAGAAGTGCCGCCAGTCTTCTTTGATACTAATCTAGGCGTACTGTTAAAGCCCGTTTATCAGCGTGTTAAAAATACTGTCTCGATTAAATTAGTAGCCGCCGACAAAACCTCAGCAGATACTATCACAAGTACATTAAAGCGTAGGTTTAGTCAACGCGCCATGGAACAAACACATGTCGTTAATTACAGTTGGCCAATTCCCGATACCTTCATGGCGATTCTTCACGAAGTACATCGTTTACGGGAGAATAACAAGGGATATAATGAAGATTTTCCACATTGGTTAAAACGTTGTTTTGTAAAACGCATGGCTGTTATTACCGCACAGGACGGAAAGAACGCTAGATTCACCATCAGGGAGAAACAATTACAGGTACACGGATGGCCTGAGTTTCAAGACCAACCACCGAAACAACAAAGAGAAGGCGAGGTCGGTACGTGGAGCATTGAATTTACTTATACGTTTAGTTACGACAGAGTAGAATCAATGGTCATGCGTTACCCCATCATGGTACACAATCAACTAATGACGAATCGTTATTACGATGATTTCATTGCGGAAGATTATAAAGCCATTATGCGCTATTATACGTACAGTATGAACGCGTCTATACCGCACCTAGGCTACCCTAGCGGATTAGAAACATTAGTCAGACAAGGCGCGATTAGCGTCCCCTCGTTTGATAAATGGAAGCCTGAATTAACACCGGCGAGATATACACCTGCGCTAAATATCATGCTACAAGTAGATTCTGCTAATCCAAATGCCTTATTGAGCCTAACACAATTAGGCGATTGGGATTTCTCACCGGATGTTATTCGTTTTCTAAGGGAAAGACCGCAATCCATCGTTATACCTTACAATAATATTTTTAATGTACAACTCTATCGTAATAATTCATTGATGGATACACAGAAAATTATTGTCAGCGAAGATTTGGATTTACATTACGCCGAACCCTTAGATGAGAGATATGTTTATCATCTGTCAATTAGCGTTTTATCAGACATTACACGAATCGATGCATTTACCTTAGCTAATCTAGCAAAAGAAGGCGAATTCGCGCTGCGCTATTTAATCGCGATTATCCCTGCACTCGCTACTATAGCAGGCAATAGTACGTCTAACGGCATAGCGGATTCTACAATTCCCTTATTAAATGCTAAAGGCGAATTACAACGCTTACCAACCCTATTACCAAACGGTGCATTACACCCTTACGAACTCAGACAAACTTTAGATAAAGTCACTATGTCTGCCGGTAGCTCAAGAGCCGACTATGTTTGGAAACTAATTGCAAGTCTGTACATTATTGCGGAGCCTACAAATGCCAATCGTTAATTTGCCTCAGAATCCCCCTGAGTCGCCCAAGCCACCCATTCCAACGGTAGCAGTCGCTAATCCGGCTTATCGCCACAGTGTTGTCGATACGACGCTAACACCCCACAGTTCGTTAATTACCTATATTGAAGGGAGTAACTTCTACGGCGATTGGTATAGTCAAATTGTATCGGGTGACGAAGAACTCTCCGAATTCCAACCCAATCAAATTGCGCCTTATCAACAATACCACAAAATCATTAAACTACAGACGAAACTTCAAGACAGTTTATCGTTTAGTAATGATGAGGAAACAAATATACTCAGCGTAACCGGCTCGTTGATTTTGTTTCCGCATTTAATCCCTAATCGCGGTGACGTGTTCATTGCTGACGTGGGTGATGGTAGAGCAGGTCAGTTTACGGTTACTAATGTTAGTCCGTTATCGTATTTTAAAGAAGCGTGTTATAGCGTTACTATTAATCTAGCACGATGGGTTGATGAATCTTTAATTACGAAACTAGATGAAAGAGTCGTTAAAACGAGCTATTTTGTTAGCGATTATTTAATCTACGGTAAGAACCCAATTATTGCTGAAGAACGGTTAATCGCTCAATCGACGATTACCGAATTTCGTAAGGAGCTATTTTCGTTATATAACAGTCAATTTTTCAGTAATGAATTTCACTCTTATTTAGTCCCCGGTCAAGTCGGTTCTGTCTACGACCCTTACGTCAATAAAGGATTAAAAGCGATTCACGATACCCGTGAGCATAATAACCTTTTACGTATTCGTTTACAGAATGTCGATGGACTGGATAATGCCTTTCAGTACTCACTTTACGATGCGATTATTTACAAAGACCGTACGCGATTAGCGGAAGCCTTTCGTGACTTTTGGCTAGTCTCTACAAGCTTCTTTAATTCGCATATTAACTATCAGTCGATTTACTACAGTGGCATTAAGTATTGTGTTTGTGCAAAGCAAAATGTCATGAATGTTGACCATGAATATACGGAAACCTATCCACTAGCCGGTATAGCCTTACGTGAATTAAACGATTTCCAAATTGATATAGCGTCTGCTTATTATCGCAATTCCATTGATGAATTTCTTTATCCGGGCGATACCGCACTAGACCCTGAAAGCGTATTCGTTAGTGATGAAGTCCCGTTAATTCACGCCATTGTCACTAGCCCTTATTATGTCTTCTCAGAAGCGTTCTATAATCAAGATGCGACTGGTTATAGTAAGCTTGAGCATTTAGTATCAACGTATTTAGATACGGGTGATATTAATCGAACGGTTCTTTATGGTTTCTGTCAGTCTGTTAGGGCATGGGGTAGATTAGAGAAGTTTTATTACGTCCCTATTTTATTAATGTTATTAAAAGCATCCGAGCGTTTATCATGAAAAATACACCGGCTTATCAACTCTTTCATCGGCATTTTGCCGTACGGATACCAAATCTCTTTTGTTACAGTTTAGCCCAAATTGAACAATTTGGTAGACCAACCACAGGGAATAAATTAATTGATGATGAGCTGGATAAGGCGCCACGGGATATGTTATTAACACCCGTGGCTATCATGACGTACTACGAAGAAGGGTCTCCCGTTTGGTTTGAATCACGAGAAGACGTATCGGCTATGTATAAACTGATTATTGAGCATTTGAATAATTGGAATTACTTACTGAGTATTCACATTGATTTAGACCATCCGCCTGCTGAAGACTTTGTACGCCTAGATTCATTCGCTGAAAGCATCTTTCCCTTAACACTATTTACAAAAGATAAACCGATGCAATTAGGATTACGTGCTAAACTCAGCGGCTTTGGTATTAGTCAGAACTTTAGTACCTCACGACTAAAGCGCTTACTATCAGCGCCAGATGAGAAACCAAATAACGGGCGATTAAAACACGAGTCGTGCATTCTGGCTTTAATTAATCGCATTGACTCTTTATCGGGTGGTTTATGAATATTTCTGAAACGATTATTAATCAGGAAATTACCGCTATTTTAACGGGCGGAACAAAACCCGTCTTCTTTCAATGGGATTTACAAATCCATGCCGGAAAGAAAACGATTAAACCCATTACGGTAATGGATACTGAAAAGATTTGTGATTTCTTATCTGCTTATACTGATTCGTTTAGTGTAGAAGTCATGATAATGCAGGGTGATTATACGCAAGATGTATTACCCTTTAAATCGAATTTGGAAATTACCCTAAGACGTTTGCCATTAGGTGAGCAAATAGCCGCAACGGAAGATAAATATGCGGTAATTGATTCTTATCGGTACCGCGCAACGCTATTTGACAATAATTCCCCCTTACTCGAAGGCAATATGCCTAATACGCGGGATAAAGACACCGCTAATCGAACGAGTATGATTAACGTAAGGTTTGCTTTAGTAGAACCCGTATTAGAACAATTAAGAATGCAAACCTGCGGCTTCATTCTACGCGATACGAATCCGACTGATGCTGTTCGTTGGTTATTGACAAAATATAGTCAAACGAAGAGTATGGATAATTCTGCTAAGGTAAAGGGTGTTACTATAGCCCCAAATAGTAATGTAGAAACACGACAACATATCATCATACCACATTTAACGCCTTTAATAAAAGTCCCTGATATGATACATCAGAATGCCGGTGGAGTTTACGCTTCAGGCTTCGGTTTTTATTTACAAAAAGGGTTTTGGTATGTGTACTCACCGTTTGATTTAAAGGCATACGAACATTCGCTAAAGACTTTGACTGTTATTAACGTACCGGCAAATCGTTTACCCTCGCCGGAGCGTAGCTATCGAGAAACGCCTACGCAATTAATCGTCTTAGCAACAGGTGAAGCAAAACACTACGACATCAGTGAGCAATTGCAACTAAATCAAGGCAATGGTGTTCGGTTCATGGATGCTAAAAAAGCGTTTGAAGATTGGGGTGTTGTTGAGGATAATAAACTCATTGTAAAACGGTCAGATAACGTTAGTGAAGCCGTCGTTGAGAAACGAGAAACGAATCTTAACTATATCAAAGAAAGCAATACGCGTTTTACCATTAATGTTGCTAAAGAACTCAGTGATATTGCTGCTCGGTCAGGCAGTATTATTGAACACGTTTGGGAAAACTCGAATCCTGACCTACTCTATCCAGCAATGCCAATCCGATTAATGTTTATACAGAATAATCAGGCAAGAGAGGTCTTTGGTATTTTAATTGGTTCTCATTCTTATAGTACTGCGGATACCAAAGGGATTGTTAATAAGCGTTTTAGTACACGCACGATTTTAAGACTCTTTATCGAACGCCATTTACCAGAGGATTAGACAATGACGCAAAAGTTTATATGTGCGCATATTGAAACGCCTGAACAAATCTTTACGTGGCTGATTGCTAATCGCGATAAGATTAGCAAAGGGAAACTGTATAATAAGCGAATATCATTAATGATATTCGCTAACAACGGTTCCGTTACGTTTAATACAGTCGCAGCGTATACAGACATGCCGGATGATACCCCTAAAGATAGTTTACTCAAAGTCTACGATGCTTTAGGAAACGTATTTAAACAAATCCTAACTGACATTGGAAATATTCCGGTTGGTCTAAGTAATGTAACAGTGCTTGGTATTTCTAATTTTTAACAACAATGAGTCAACTTATGTTTAACTTACCATACGGTTTCTTTATTGCAATTGAAGGCTCTGACGGTGCCGGTAAAACGACAGTAATTCCTAAATTAGCAGAATATCTAAAACCCTTCGTTAAAGAACTAGTAGTGACGCGCGAGCCCGGCGGTACACCCTTTGCTGAAAAAATCCGTAACATCTTAAAAGATGATGTTAGTAAAGATGTGAGTCATACCGCACTAGCCATGCTCGTTAATGCGGCTAGGCGCGACCATGTAGAAAATGTAATTATGCCTGCCTTAAGTAGAGGTGGCGTCATCATTACAGATAGATATGTCTGTAGTACGTTTATGTACCAATCAGATGCAGTTGAGTTAGCTACGCTATGCGAATTAGGAACCATTGCAGTTATTCCGGATTTAGTAATTCTGCTAGACATTAGTTATGATACTTATGTTAAACGAATTATGCCTCGTGTAGAGAATGGAGAACTCAGCAAAGAAGAATTAAATCATTTAGACATCATGTCTGAAGCCGTATTTAATAAACGTAGACAAGGTATGTTAGCTTTTAAAGATAAATATAGCAGCCACTGCGTTTTGTTAGATAGCAATCTTTTAGATGAAGAAACGCTTAATGAAACCTGCCAGTCAATTATCTTTGTCGCTATGCAAAATAAATCTCAATGAAATAGCATTCACTTTCTCTTATGGCTTTAAGCCATAAGAGAATATGCCGTGATTCCAAAAATAAACAACTATATATTATTTAATTGAGATTAGCTTCTCATTTTATTATTAAATTGGAGAAAACAAAATGAAAATCAAACGCGCCTTATTCGATTCTTTAGCCCTCTTCTTAATCGGTTTTCTTACCGGTATCATTTTAGCGAGCATAGCATTCTGGATATTTAGTCCGGAAAACCTGCCGCTATAATACGACCTGAAAATAAAGCCTATCTCGGGCTTTATTTTTTTTTTGTATAACGATTCCAAAAAATAATAGCTACAAATTACACACTCGAGTAAACACCTTTCTTTACTCTTACTATTAAACCGGAGAAATTCAAATGGCTAAATCCTATAAAAAGACTACTGAACTTAATTCTAACAAGTCACCCTCTACAGGTTCAGTAACTGCCTTCTGTGGTAAGTCCCCATGGCCTAAAGCGATTAAAGAATACATGTTCTTAGAAATCGCAGACTGCCATTCTAAGGCGCGATTACATATATCTCAGATTGATAAGAAGGAGGACTTCATTAAGAAGATGAAGAAACTCCGTAATGCAATTGATGATTACATTAAATTCCTAGAGTCCTAAACTAGATTGGGAGTCTTTCGACTCCCAATCCCTTGATTCCAATTTTTTTCAGATATACATTACTTTAGTGAGAGAGTTATATTAAAGTCCTTCTTTCTCAAACCCTTTATTAATTGGACTTTATAGAGAATCATTATGAACACTATTTCCAAAACAGCTAAAAAGAAATTAAATGCCAAAATGATTGCCGGCGTTAGAGCGTCTTATCAACGTTATAGCACTAAATGTGCTATGAGCCTCTTGGGATTTGTTGAAAAGCAAATCAACCTCCACGAACGTAATATGCGTGAACTCTTAAACTCCGGAATATCGGAGTTTAAGTTAGTTGGTGAACTCAATGTTCACGCCTGTGTGTTCGGCCGTGATTACATCGAGATTGTTTATAATGGTCTTGAAGAAATCGTTGGCGCCGCCCAATGGGAGAAAATCAATCAGGAATTGGATTCTATTTACAGTACTCCTGAAACTATTCAGGAAGTAAAAGAGTATTGGGAAACGGCCAACTCTAATAAAATAACTGCGGACGATATTCGTCAGCACGCTGAGTAACGGCATAGAGTAGGGAGCATTTGCTCCCTACTCTATAAACCCTTTATTTTTTTTTTGGCTATTTACTATTTACTATTTACTATCAAGACATTAAACAGTAATGATAATACAATGACTAAACAAAATCCACTAACGATAATAGCAGTTATAAACGCAGTATTGTATACCCTAACGGTATCAACCGATTTTAACGTATGTCCATAGTTATTTAAGTCGTACAACGCAAAAACCTTACCCGCAATAATACTGACAAAACTAGAAGTAATGATGAAAAGAGACACTAGCAATTCAGGCGATACACCTTTCTTAATTGTAGCGTATGACCCGATAAAACTTAATTCCAGTAATGTCAGCGTAAAGAAAATGACATAAACGCCTTCGTCACCAAGCTCCTTTTTCTTATCGTTACGAGCCGTAAAGAACGCACCTATCATAGACAGCACTGCAATCAATCCGCCTATGAAATCATAAAACAAACTATCAGTCATTTGAGTTCTCCTAAATATTGAAAAGGGATATCGTGATATTTAGCAACTTTCGCTAATATATCCACTAATAAGAAACGATGGCAAAAGCATTCGGACTTGCAATAACAGGAAACAACCGCACGCTCTTGCTTCAAAAACTCTAGCCATTCTTTTTTGCGTTTCCTATAACTTTCACGCATTAAATCTAAATAGATATCTGTATATTCCTTATCAGTTATCTTACCCTCTTTATGTTTTAATACAATATCCCACGTTGGTTTAAACGGACTATTACCACCGCTTTTAACGGTGGTATCGTAGAGTAATAAAGACTCTCTAATAGCGGCCTTATAATTCGCTATTTGTAAGGTATAGAGTTTCATATTCCATCATACCATGCACTGTCACCGCCCTCATTAATCGTTTTACCACCAACTGTACGTCTTGACTTATCGATATCCTCCACGTCATCCGGAATCGTTCCTACGACCTCAAACTTGTAGACTGTATATAAATCTCTATCGGGCGTGATAATACCTAACGGCTTACGATGCTTACCGCGTTGAAAGGTTAAATAACTCTCGCCATTAACCTTAACAATGTGCTGATAAATCTCCATATCGACTTCTTGGTCAATGGTTCTACAGCCATCGTAATAACCTTTGTTAGCAATCTCTTGAACAAAGTTATCAATCCCTAGTCTAGTGAGTTGTTTTGCATCGGTAGATAACTGATGAGGCGTAATCGTAATGATACCGCGCTTTGCTGTAAAGTTTCTTACCCGTCTATAAAGGTCACGTATCTCAACGCCTGCCGGTCCTTGCGCACAACCTTTCTTACTCATCATGGGTAAGTAATCCATATTGAGCATGACAACTTCGTAACCATCTGCTTCGAAGCGCTCTATGCGTTCAAACAAATCCCGATAAGTAAACTCACTAGGGTCAATGTGACACATGTTAATATACCACCCACGGTTCTGTAATCTATCAATGACAAAACGTGTGGCTTCGTCAGTATCAATGTGTCGAGGGTCACAGAAAATACCCGTTTCATTTTCCACTAGGCTGCGATACAAATCCGTCATATCCTTTTCAATCGGATTTTCAAAACTAATCCGCATTAAGAGCGGCTTCTTGCTCGGGTCTCTTAAGCGCGGAATATTATAAATAGCCGCGCTCTTAAACATCTCTAGCGTTGTACCTGATTTAAAGTTATGTTGTAAAGCACCAATAACAATAAACTCACCGCGCCTAGCACCACCCGTTGGGCCGAACATTCTATTTAGTCCTTGCCATCCGAACTTAATAATCCCTGTAGAATCTAATTCCTTTATACTTCGATTAAAGACATTCTTAACGTCATCGGGACTAGTGAACATAATGTCACTTACTACAGACGGATGCGTAACCTCAACAGAAGATATACTACTGAATGGCTCTAAGGATTCATTAATCTCTTTAACAAAGAAACGCCAATCTACACCATCGGTTTGAAACCATGCTTTAGTATATGCATTCTTTAAAATATCCTTAACCTTAGCTTGGTTAATATATTCATTTAATATTTTTCTATAAGTAAGAATCGTATGCTTTAACGCATTCTCTTCGTAGTCTGTCCCGATAGAAGAATAAAAGGCATCAAATAATCCATGGTCATTATTGACATTAACCCGTAAACGCTGTAAAAATTCTTTAGTATCGTAAACTGTATCAATGGGGTTTGATACCATCCATCTCGCTGTTTCACGCATGGCGATTAATGGGTCACGACCAAAATCATTACCCGTGTAATTGTCCGGTAATTTAATATGAGTTAAGATGGCTGTCGCTAAGGCAGTCGATGGATTACTTTTATCCGGTAGCTTACTCTCTAAGTAGAGTAACGTTATTAATTTTACAAGTAATAGTTTGGTATCCATGTTACACCTGAATAAAGAGAAAACTTATGTTGACATCGTCTAATGCTAGTTTTAAATTAGTACTCATTCCATCATGGCTTGAAGAGGTAATGAGAACCAAACAGAAATCTTTACGTTATTGTTTAGACATACATGCGCTGTCACGCATATTATCAGAAAATGACGTAGCTTTTTATGTGGCAATTAATACTTATTTGTATGAACATTTACACTCTGCGATAAAAGACACGTTTACACGCGCAGATATTCTAAGCCCGTTTGATTATCTTTTGCCTGACTCAACCGGTACATATCCTAATGAAACAGACGTTCACACTAACCTAGATAAAATCCGCGGCTTAGTCAACGGTCAATTTTCATTGGATAGTAATAAACCCTCCGGTTATAATCTCTTAGATATTCTACCACATAATGAACTATTGGAAATAAAAAATAGTCCGATAGAAATCAGTTCTCTAAACTTCCAACTCCATGTATTAGATATCGATTTATTCGGTATTACGTTCTCACGTAAAGACCCAACAGAGAATAGCGATAAACAAACAAAACGCAGTCTATATAATGCCTTGAACGTAATGACGGGTTTGTACCCCTTTACACAAATTGCAGGGACTAGCTTGTTTAAAACGTTTGCTTTAATCAGTAAGAAATTCGGGTAAAATAGGCTAATACTATAGGGTAGGTTTATCCCTTTTTTACTCCCACGAAAAACGTGAGAGATTGCAAACCGTAAAAATTATTATTTATATGGGCTTGTGCGCTCAAACGCTTCCTACAACTCCGTCAGAAGGATTATTTAATATGTTTCAAAATCATCCACTTTTTAAATCCAGTGATGCCGTGGCGTTAAACCGCGCCGTGACTCGCGCCGCAACAAAAATTGGCCAAGGCATTGTTGACAGTGCGATTACTACAGACTTCGTTACGTTGGAAAGCATCAGTGCGCCACAACGCGAAACCGTTAGCCGTACACACAGTGATTTAGTAAAAGTATTAAAAGATTTATTGCAAGGCGATGGTATTGGTATCGAAAATATCGACCATGCCGATGCTAGCAAGCGTCCTTTTACCGATGCACAATTAGATGCAGGCGCAGTCGCATTAATGGCTGCCGGTAACCCAATCGCTTATACTGCCCGTGCAATGGCTGTACAAAATGTACAATCAATGGAAGGCGTACAGGTGTATGATGGTTCCTTTTCTAGCCAAGGTGCTTGGTTGACTAGCGAATCTAAAATTGATATGCAAGCCTTTGATGACCGTGCCTTACAGCCAAACTTAGGCTTTAACGTTATCTTCAACATGGCTGCTGCTCGTCAAGACGAATTTGGTGAAACGTTCTACCCAACGTTAGTAACGACACCTGACCAAAACGGCGTTGCATTCTCTTTACGCAAAATCATGTTCTATAATGAAGTGCGCCATTCCTTAAGTGGTAAGCCAACTAACTTCAATATGTTGAACTTGTTAGATGCTTTTGTTGATGCTAGTTTGTTATCGCAACCTTTAATCGAAGCTATTCCTTACTTCGTTACGGGTAACGCAGAAAACAACGCTAACTTCGTTGACCCGTTAGTGATTGCTCCGTTCCCTGTGGTTGCAAACGGCGCTACCTTTGACACCAGTGCTTTAGCAGTCGGTCGCGAAATCGATTTATTAGGTTTATCACAAAACCCCGGTGTATCACCTACCGGTACATTCGATAGCTTCGATAGTTTAGACCATCGTTTGGCATTGAAGAACTTGTACTTACGTGTTACTAACGCTGCTGCAACAACCAGTGTTATTCCTATTAACGTTAGCGGCTTAAACCGTATTCAGTACTTAAAGTCACAAGAAGGTTTAGATCGTGAAGTCGTGTTAAACTTCTACACCGTTGACATTCCTTTAACTGGTGCGACTTTAGACATCGCCGGCGCTGCTGCTCCTGCATTAGCTTACTTAGCAGCACCTACACGTAACAACTGGATTGTGCGTTTGAAGTTTGCTGTTAACGGCCGTGGTAACTTACAATTCGGTACCGTGCAAGCCATTGCTAGTCAAGTAACAATTGAAAGCGTATGGCGTGACGAAGGTAATCACACCTTAACACAAGTCGTTGACCCTGCATTAATTGCCGCGTTGAAAGCTGACTTAGTTGGTATGGACATCATTGGTTATACCTTAACTGCGCGTCGTGCTAACATCAACCGCCGTACAATGGGTATCTTGGTTAACACCCAAGAAATTAATGAAATCCACACGATTCCATTAGGTACGCCAATTACAGCTAACAACCCAGTGACACAAACACAAACGTCTACTGACATTACTGCACCAGTAACTGCTGCACGTGTGATTAACAGTAACAACGCAGTGACAAAAATCATTGAGTACGCATCACAGTTATCTGCGTTGAAGTTCTCTTACGACCGTAAGACCGTTGTGCCTAACGTACAAGGTATTGCACGTAACATCATTCGTCCGTTCTATGAAAAGAACACCTTTGATGCAGCGACCGCAATCAACAGTATTAAGTCACAAGACCGTTCGTTAGATTTCTCTGCGGCCTTAATTGACCGTATTCGTGAAATCGTATACCGTATGTATCGTGAATCTGCATACCAACCAGCGTTAGACGCGATGTTAGGTCATACAGGCGAGAAGCCAATGGTTATCATTGGTACTGACCCCGTGATTGCGCGTCACTTAATTGTACCGGGTGACACACGTTTAGCCTCTATTGGTTTCGAATCACAAGTCGTGACCAGTATGGATAGCCGTATGTATGGTAAAATCTTTATCACTTTGACTCGCCAAGGTAATAAAGCAGGTGAGCCATTAACCTTCGGTTGCATGCCATGGATGCCTGAGTTAGCTGCAACTACGCAGATTACTCGTAACGGTTCTACCACCATTGAAACTACTGTACAGCCTCGTTCTTTACATATCAACTTAACACCTTTGTTAATTGAAATCGATGTAATGAACTTGGCAACAGCAATTGGCAATTCCTTACCCGTGCCAATGAAGACTATTCCTTAATAGTCTTTTCTGACGATAGGAAGCTTAATAGCAGCCGGCTTTTGCCGGCTGCTATTTATGCCGTCTATTGAATGATTTATTAAATATATATTATCTAACTGACAATCCTGTCAGGAGATAATAATGACTGCTGAATACAGAATACCGTCGCCCGTTAAGGCGAGTAGTATTGACTCCCACTATGCCGCGTTAGATACGCGAATTGATGCAGAGCGTAATAATTCTTTTACGTGTACGGCATCTTACGTTAATGGTACTAACATGAATATTGTTATTACAACCCGTTCAGGGTTTGCAGTAACAATTAAACCCTCTAACAATATTAATACGGGCGAACTCCATATATTCTTTAATTACCGTATTGGTGCGCATGGCGCTATTACACCTAATAGCCTAGTTAGACAAGCCGAGGAAAACTTACCTGATGATTTAAAAGCGATTAAACTATCTTTAGAGCGCGTAAAGAAATTAGATAAGCTGATGTTTGGTGAAAGCTCTACCTCGTTTGATATTGTTTATAAAGTACCCGCAGACTTATTTACAACGTATAATGGTGCTATTCATTTAACGGAGTTAGGGATTACGCTATCTGTTGCGAGAGATGATAATATCATTATTGTTAATCCAGATAGTGAAACAGGTAGAAAACTAACAGACGGGGAAACTCCCTCAATTCCTGGCCTATCGTATCGAGTAGAAATTAATGACCCTGACAAAAGATATGGAGTTCGTTATCTAAATTTATCAGGTCGAATCTTTCGTGTAGAGCCTACTACAGACCACACGAAAATTGAGGGGGTTTATGTCCATACAAATGCTATTGAGGTAAGACCTAACGAACGTTTAAAAAATCGTTACGAGTTCAGTGAATCCGATGAGGCTTTAAAGTTATATCGCACTTACGAAGAGGCTTTGCATAGTGGCGATATAGCGACACAAAAACAACGAGATTTCGAAGAAGAGAAGCATCGAATCCGTATGGAATCCTTAGAAGCCGATAGAGAAAAGACTGCGTTAAATAATCAGTCAGCAATGATGAAAACGTTGCTAGATAGATTCTCTGTTATGGAACAAAATGCACAGCGTCAACATGAACTGTATGTAGAGAGTCAGAAACAACTCGAAGCAGAAAGAGAGGAAAGACGAAAACGTGAGAATGACGACATTGCAAGTAGACGACAATCTGAACGTAGTGAACGCGAAGCAGAACGTAAAGAAAAGCTTGAATATATTAAATGGTGTACGGCTGCTGCCGTTGCAGTTACGACATTGGTAGCCGTACTCGGTAAGACTAACAAAAAACAATCCTAGAGGTAACTTATGGACGTCACTTTATTTCAGCAAATCTATAAAAACAGACCCAAGCATAATCAGCGTATTACACACGGTTTTGCTTACAGCGAATTAAATGGAGTCGAAGATTATATCAATCGATTGATTCGATGTGCTGAATTGCGTTATCCACCAGAGTTCCGTTTTAGCCACGCGGAACGCTGTACGCCTCAAGAGGAAGTGCAGTATGCAACTATACGGAAGAATACGCGCCAGTATATTGACTATAGTCAAAATGACGTCTATCTTGTCAAGTTCTTTTTCACCTTTCAAGGAAAACTATTAAAACCGCGTTATATGTATTTACCCTACGGAACGAAAGGCGGATTATTTACGCTCATGGGTAGTACGTTTCAAATCAGTGCAGTCTTAGCGGACATTGCTATTTCAGCCGGTGACGATAGTGTCTACGTGCCGCTTAACTTAGATAAACTGACGTTTTATCGTTTACTACAGCCTTTCTACGAGGACGGCAAACGGGTGTTAACGGGCGTTATTCATAGTGAGGTTTATCACAACGCGAAGAAACCCGGTTTGCGTAAAACAATTACTGCTGAGAGTACATTAGGGCATTATCTCTTTGCAAAATATGGCGTGACAGAAGCGTTTAAGCAGTTTTTTAATACCGATGTCATTGTCGGCGATTCAAATACTATCACTCGTGATAATTATCCAAAAGAGGAATGGATTATTTGTACGTCTTTAGGTTTGAAGCCTTACGGCGTGAAAACTAAGTTCTATCAACCCACTGATTTAAGGATTGCAATCCCTCGACTAAACTACAATACGCAAGTAGCCAGTGTCGTTGGTGCATTCTTCTACGTTGTAGATAGATTCCCTGATGTCAGTAAAGTAGAGTATATGGATAGTCCTCAACACTGGCGAATCTTATTAGGGCATATTATTTTTGCCTCTGATGAATCAGAAGGCAAGTTGTTAAATAAGATAGATGCACATATGCATTCCTTAGATGGCTATATCGATGCAATGTCTCAAGAATGGCTAGCAGAAGACGGTGTGATGGTCGATAGCGTTTATGAACTCTTTACGGAGATTTCTAATAGCTATCCGCAACGCACAACAGATGCGGCCGCTACGTCTGCAACAATGTTTGGTAAACGATTGATGGTATTGCGATACGTGTTAATTGATATTATCAAAGATATCTTTAACATGATGTTTGCTTTACAAAATGCGGCTAAGAAAGGCTTAACTGAACGAGATATTGAAAATATCTTTAAGAAGAACTTTCGTCCATATACCATTTTCCGCATCAACCATAAACACGGCGAGGTATCTAGTATCTCTTCCCCTTCACCGTGTATGTCATTTAAAACGACTGCTAACATGATATTACAGACGAATATCACGCAAGGGACATCGGTTGCTAAAACAAACATTGTCACTTCGGCTAACGTACTGCACGCCAGTATCTCAGCGATTGGTCAGTTTAATAACTTACCGAAGACTGAACCGACAGGCCGTTGTAGAGCTAACCCTTACATGCAAATTGATGAACGCGGTATTACCTATTTACCTGTTGAACTGGAGCCGCTAATCAATAAAACCCAAGCCGTTATTGACGGTAAATATAACTTCGGAGAAAAGAAATGAATATTGTATACTGCCCGCATCACACGATTGATGCCTTAACTGCCGGCTTTATGATTTACTTAGCAGCTAAAAGCCGTAATATGGATATCCTTTGGACGGATAGCGAAGAAGAGGCAATCGAAGCTATTCATCAGGCTGACAAAGCTGAAAATGATGCATGTATCTTTATCTTGCGCTATTTTAATTACGAAGAAGATAGTATAGATTTATTGGCGAGTGCCGCGCATGGCTCGAGCGTTGATAAAATCAAAGCAGGGTTATACGGTAGGGGTTATTTTGATTTTGTTAAGATGACTGCTCCTGAGCAGGAAGGTTTAGTATGGGAAGTCGAAAACTTCCCAACTATAAAAGATGTGTTTGGCTCTCTTCAGGAAAATATGTTCTTCCGTAAAGTATATGGGTTTGTAAAGTCAAATCCGCATATTAGAAGTGCAGAATATAGCATTTTCTTAAATCGACATAATCCTCGCTCATTTAAATTACATAGTAGTTTAAATAACGATACACACTCAAAAGAGTTTTATCAGTTATCCGAGAATAATAAACATCTTCTAGCACTGATGTTAGACGCTATTCCGACGTTTCGCGAAGATGTTAAGACACCTAAAAGTGGCGACGAAGTTATCTTTAAAGACGTCGTTCTCTTTGATTATAGAAACGAGATAGCTAACACCAAAGTTATTGCTTTACATCGCATGATTGCTGATGCTTACTTACCCAGTAGTCACGGTTGGTATGGTTACGTAGTCAATGAAACATTTGCCGGTCACAGCGTGAAAGTATACTGTATTCGTAATGTCGAAGAATCAGTGAATCGCGCATATGCTATTCGGTACGGCTGTCGTCGTAATTTTGCCGGATTCTTAACGTTCGGTTCCGTTATTTAATTTCCCTCAACAACAGGATATAAAAGACCATGAAAACGATTATTTTACAGAATGGCCGTAGCGCTTCCTTTATTGGTGCTGTCCTTATTAAACGCTTGCATCACAATACCGTGATTGAAAACATTGCGAATATCAGTTCGTGTAAGTACAATGATAATGACTTCTTTAAAGATAGTCATATTGTTTTGGTTGGTGAAATCCCGCCCTTACGCATTATTCGTGAGAAGTTATCAGATGCCATGTCAATTACTTATCTAGGCGGCGAAAAGAATAATTTAACTAAGTTCTTTTTAGAATCGCACAGTAATGCGACTAACTTTGATTTAACGCAGGACAATATCATTGCCAGTGTCGTTAATTTTATTACAGCACACATTGATAAAACCTTTGATGTAAAAACCATACCGTTGATTGATGCGCTCTGTGGAAATAAACCGTATACCAAGGCTGATAAAACTGAACTCTATCGTGCAATTGCATTCCATGATTTATCAGAAGACGGTGTAGCTTCACTGCTAAAGACGACTGCTGAAAATTTAAACGGATTGCGGATGGCTGGGTCGTTAATTGAAGAGCATATTAAAACTTATATAAAACAAACGATTGATGAAGAGTCTCGTGACATTACTATTAATAATGTTTCGATAAAGGCTGTTTCTACCAATCGCCGTTACTGTAGCCCATTAGCAGAAGCGTTAGCCGAAGTACATGGTACGGGTTGTGCGTATTACGATAATGAACGATTCCGTCATTTCGAGATTCGTGATAAGAAAGGTTTATTGCCACCAAACTTCAATTACGATATTCGCAAATTGTTTAACGGTACGGGTTCTAAATATGAAATGCGCTTTCGTATTCCACGCCAACACACCTTGATTGGGGTTTAACATGAGTAAGGCATTTATTGTACACGCGACAAAGAAACCTGATTCTGTATTTAGTGCTGTGATTGCTAAATTATGGATTGGCCAAGATGCTGTCATTGTTAATAGCAATGATTTATCTACTATTACTAAAAAGACAGATATTACAGGAAGTGACTTTATTCTTGTAAAGACTGTCTTTAATGAAGACGCCTTACACGAACTCCGCCAAAAAGCAAAGTCAGTGACGTATATTGGGTGCGATGAACATCATTTAAAACGATTGCAAGAAGTCGATTACGATGATAAGTTCTCGTACCTTTCTATACCGAACAAATCCTCGGCAATTGCCTCATGGCAGTTATTATTTAGTAATGAGCCAGTTCCGTTAGTGTTGACGCTTTTAGACGATGCCTATACAGGCAAATATCATCATAAAGACTCCAATGCATTGCGATGTGCATTAACGCAGGGCTTACTAACCGAAAAGATTGTAGGTAATCTTTTATCTGCAAAAGCAAAAGGATTATCTACACTTATTAAAAAGGGTAAAATAATCCAACGAGAGCATTCGCGCATTGCGCATAGCATCGTTCGGTTAAATAGTCGTACAGTCAATATAGATGGTATTCCTTGGCTCTGTATTAATAGTCCAGGCGCCTTCTTTAAAGACTGTATGGTCAAAGCCAAACATAATAACGTAGTGGTGTATTACGATACTGCGGGAGGACGATATCTGTCGTTCCGTAGTGTGTCCGCTACGGGTACTGAATGTATAGAACGCTTTTCAAATAACCCTGTACCCGCAGGCGAACTGTTTAGTATTTTGGTAGACCGCAACCATCGACTAGCCAAAATTTAACAAGTATATATTATTTAACTGACTAACAACCGGAGAACTAAAGACATGGCTAACTTCTTCCAAGGGCTACCTAACAATATCCCCTTTGACCCAGTCGACATTGAGATGTCTCAGCAATATAGCAGCTATAAACGCAAAGTGTTAGCTGCACTTATTGGCACTATTCAAGACAGTGCGGAGATGTCTGATTTACGCTATCAAACATTTGTGGTTGCTTCTGATAATCAGTATTATAATCGTCAATTTTTAACATGGTTACAATTCACGTGTGATTTGTTTGAACTCATTTTAATGACTGATGACCGTATTGATGAATATACTGCATTAAAGAACGCGGTGGCGGCTTCAGCAACGTATTGCTGTATTGATGTGTACAAACAATATCCCGACATTCAAATCACAGACCAAGTCTATAATGGCTTAGTAGAAGCGAGTGATTGTCGTGCACGCGATATTGCTGATATTCGTAAATACGTGTTTAATCAACAGCCGCAGCAACAAATGCCGATGCGACAATCGGGTATGACTCGCAGCTATCCACAACAACAGCAATCTACTCGCACAAGCGGCATGATGCCGCAGCGCAGTAATACAGCCTCGCGCTTAACACAACAACCAGAGAGCCGACGTATGAGCGATTTAATTACAGACGAAGCACGCGCCCAAGTCACCCGTCCTACTCGTACTGCACCAGTAGCAGTAAAACCCGTCGATGTTACAGTAACGAATATACCAGTTGCTAAACGCATTGAACCGCTAGGTGAATTAGTACAAGTAACCAAAGACAACGTATTTGATTTAGTCGATGGTATCCCGTTCATTTACGATGCAACGTTATTCACGTTGATGGCCAATACCGTGAAAGACGGATTGAAACAAAAACTAATTAAACGGAGCGACGACGTGGAATACGAAAAACACGAATACGACCATTTATTAAATCGCCGTAGTGTGGTGATAGAACCATTGGCACGGGATAAGGCGTCCGATAATGATGCACATCAAATTGCTATCATGCAATTAATGTCTACATTTGGTGAACGTATGGGGCTATTAACGTTAGATACGTTTACATCGGACGTAAAGGAATTATTACTCTATCTAATTCCTGAAACGACGCTTTCACCAACGGGTTCAGTGTTAGAATCATTCCGTGAGAAGTTAGTTGATGTGGATTTGCCATACCTAACACACGCAATATCGTTTGTTAATGTTCATGAGAATCTATACACGTTTGAAGCAGACGAAAACGAATTTGCTGATGCGTTACTAGCAGCTACTGACTTAGAAAGTATACGAACTATTCTAGTGAATAATACGCAGGTGTTTGGTATCTATTCATGGGGTAAAATCGAACAGAAGATAACTGACGTTGTGAACCGCGTCTTAGCCTCTGTAGCGGTTGAACCGTATAGCATTAACAGTTTTGTTGATGATATTGTTCAGTTACTCTGCATATTAGAGGCCGATGAGTCTGTAGACTTTGCTGTACTGTCGAAGTTTATGTTCCGTGAAGTACAGCGTTGCTGCTTACACTCGGATTATAAGAACACATTGCCCAATACCAATCTACTGGATTTGGACGCGCGTCACTTATTATCTATCGAGCGTATTCTATTGCTACCCATCATTGCCCATCAAGTTAACTTAGCGAGTAGCGGTGCAATGGCCCGTTTAACAGCGGAAAGTGCGCCAGGATTACATAGCCTCGTTAAGTTACTTTTCGCAACGCAAGTTACCGTACCGCGTATAACGTTCCAAACCATTGACGCTGTACAATTCTACGTCTACCACTCACCCTATCCCGATGAGTACGTAGTCACGACTAAAACTAACTGGTAAAAGTATGCATTGTGTATGGTTTTATACCATACACAATGTCAACCATACCTTAAATTTTGGAGAAAATAAATGTTACTATCAGATGCAGAAATTATTAAACGGTGCTATGACGAAAACGGAAAAGTATTTCCGAACATCATGATAACACCGTTTGTAGCATCGCAAGTCCGTAAAAAGAATGATAAGCCCATTGTATCGTATGGCTTGTCCGCGTATGGTTACGATGTCCGTTTATCTAAAACGTTTAAGATGATGAAAACGCTGTCTAGTCATGGCCGTAGTTTATTATCTGTACCGATTGACCCGTTAGTTTCAAACGATGATGACTACGTTGACGTCTATGTAGATGAAGACGATGCAATCACTATTCCGCCGGGCGGTTTTCTCTTAGGAATTACGTTAGAGTACTTTAATATCCCGCGTGATGTGTTAGTGGAGTGTTTGGGTAAATCCACCCTAGCAAGAATTGGCCTAAACGTCACTGTAACGCCACTAGAACCCGAATGGTGCGGTAGAGTCGTCTTAGAGCTTTCTAATATTGGAACGCGCCCTATCAAACTTTATGCCAATCAAGGCATTGCCCAATTTATTTTTCACCATAATCCAAATGGATGTAATGTTTCCTATAAAGACAGAAATGGGAAATATCAAAACCAAAATGAGATTATTACAGCTAAGGTTTAATCATGGAATTTCTTTTTGTTACTATTTTCATTGTCGGTGTATTAGCTTACCTGCGACACCGCCTCGCGATTATTTACGATTTTGAATACATTAACGGACCCGTTATTCTCCTTAATGAACAATCAATCCGTAAATATAACTCACCACTTTTTAACCATCATTTAGTATTAGTGACTACCAAAGAGACATCTCACTACTTTAAAACACCTGTAATATTCAAGGAATTAAAAGAAGCGAAGCAAAGGTACATCATTAAACAAACTGCTCGGTCGAATGGTGTAAAGCTAAATACCTTCGAGTTAGAATTTGTTAGATAAGTAAACTCGGAGAAAATCAAAAGGTCAACCATATACCTCGATATACTAATGGTAACAAATCTTTTTTGGAGAAGATTATGAATATTGATAATAGTTTAAAGAATGCGGTTTCACGCATGAACGAACAGTTCACACCTAACCGACAAAATGAGATATTATCCACACTACCGTTAGGGACTACAACCGATATTAATAAGTTGGTTATTTGGCCTACTACTTCATCAAATGAAACGATTAAAGCCGGTACTGACCTTAACGACATTACCGCCTGTGGCGAATATTTCTTTTCCGGTTGGAATCCGCCAGAGGTTTTACTTTATGGTGATGATGAGTAATAGCTTTATTATTACACGTAACGGTAACTACACAACTGAAGGTTTCTCAGGTATTCATTCATTCAATGATGTGGTAGCTGTTATCGTGACGCGACTTATAAACGGGAAGTATATTAAAACCGTTGAATACGTTCCTAGAAGTCATATCGAATTACAGTAGGTGAAAACCTACTGTTTTTTTTTTGCCGTCAGTTTGATTCCATTTTATTTCAGATATACATTATTTAACTGAGAGATACATTTAATCTCTTAAGGATAAGTGGCTAGACCCTCAACCACTTATCCTTCTTTTTAATTGAGGTATTGGAGATTATCATGTTTCTATTTGAAACTAGCGGTTTAAAAATTCAGGTTATTGAAGATAATGAAAAGATGAAATCAATGGGCGTACCCGAGTTCATTCCGGCTGCTGCCGTTGACAGCACTGACATTGCCAGTTTAGATGGCATTGTTTATGTTACTTCCGCATTCTTTAATTTATCTAAAGAAAGTCAACAAGTAATTCTTTTTCACGAGGCCGGCCATGTAGCCTGCGGCCATTTGAAATTAGATGAAGCGAAAACTAGTGACTTGGTAATTAATGACCAACTCGAGGCCGAGGCTGATGCATGGGCTGTCAACCAAACTAGTGTAGCCGCATTCGATGCTGCATTGTACGAGTGCGGCAAGTTAATTGCAATCGCAATTAGCGCTGACGAAACTGTTAAGCAGGCCATCGCAGAATCTTTAGAAAAGCGTATTGCACTTCGTAATGCGTGGATGGCAAAGTAACGGCATAGAGTAGGGAGCATTTGCTCCCTACTCTATAATCCCCCTATTTTTTTTTGCTATTCCTCAACCCCCTCGTCTTTTGGTTCTTCCTCTTTAGCCGGCTCTTCTTTTTCAGGTTCTTCTTCAGGGGTCTCCTCTTCGGTAGTATCTTCCTCTCCTTCCTCGGCAGCAGGTTCTTCTCCCTCTCCACCCATATCTTCGTCTAATCCAAAGTCGTCCCCTTCTCCACCGCTTTCATCACCACTCTCATCATTACCGGAATCGTCGGATGATGAGCTATCACCGCTCGGTTCTTCAGCACCAGTTGCATCCCTTAGCGCAGTAATTGCTTTGTCATTCTTTGCCAATCGCGGTAAAGCTTTCTTCATAAACTCTAATAAAGACTTAGACACAGAATCCATATGTCCCTCGTGTAGTTTGAGCATATCCATGACCGGCTGTCCGTCTTTATCAGACTCTGTGATTTCAAATAACTCCGGTAAGACGTCGTTGTTTTGTAACCATCTACGTTGATAATACGATTTAATCAATGTAATCAGCGTTTCAATATTACCATTTAATTCGCCAAAGATACTGGAATCAAACATCTCTGATGAAACAAACGCCGGTAATACTAGTTCTAATGTTTCCGTATAGAGTTCAAACGCTGCTTTCTGATTCTCTAATTTGGTCATGTCTGGTTCTGGTAAGGTAGCACGGAACTTACTTAAGAAATAACGGACTAAGGTTTCAGTCTCCATTTTACCGGCTTTAGTATTATTGACTAAATTACGATTACCATCAACGAACTTCCGTAACGCATCCATGAGATATTCTGAATTAGCCGTAAACTTCATAATGAAATCACTGACGTCTTTCGTTAACATCTTCTGATAGTTTAATGCACGTTTTGCTAATAGCACATTGCTGTTCACGATACTTTGTGCAAAATCAACATTCATGCTTAAATCAACGGATTCTGGCGCTAACCCTAAAGCAGCTAAATGGCGTTTCTTTAAGGACTCGTCTAATTCGGTATCGATGATTGCGCGGTTTGTTTGTCTATCCTCTACAGACATTTTTGTCTGTGGGTACATGGGGTGTCCCTGAATATTAAAATGAATACCGGCTGCTTGCAGGTAGTTAATAATATCTAAGGGATTGCTTGCACCAATGGGATAGGCCGATTGTCTTGCTCTTGCAAACGTATGCGTCATTAACTCAACCGCTTTGGTTGGGTCGGGGTCTTTAGGGTCTAAATCAATCGTGACGTTAACATGGTTAGTCGAGTTCTTAACAGCCGCGTAGGTATTGGCAAATAACATCATTGCCCGAATAGAACTTAATACCTTAGTCGCTTCTAATAAAGATTTACCGCAGCCATAGTAGTTATAGTCAAACGCAATATACGTCATTAAGTTAATCGGGATAAAGAGTAACTGAGTTTGCATATTTGCACAGGCTCTGGCTAACATCGTACGATAGATTTCAGTTGGCCTAGCTATTTCTATATTGTCACCATAAATGCCGTTACTGAGGCGCATGCGAACGTCACGTTCCACTACCTCGGCATACATCGCAATTGTTTCATCTAATAGCATTTGATGATTATCTTTACGACCTTCACTATTACGTCTAGTTTGTGCTAATAGTTGCGTTGACATCTCTTTAAAGGCTTCGCTATTATACGCTAAGTCTGCGTAATAATCTGCCGATGCGTTTGCTCTAATAGGGTTGCCGTGTCTATCTAAAGCGATAAAATAACCAATGTGGTGTCTAGGCTCTGAGGGAACGTGCACGGGGATAACTGATTCTGGTGGTAACTGTAATACTAAAGGATGGCCAACGGTTTCTCTTTCTAAGTCCTCTAAAGATTTAACCGGTACAACGGGCATATATCCTGTATGTCTACGCTGATTAATGATATCTCTATCGAGTAAGGTGTTAACAGGCGTCATTACTCTAGGCTGTTTATCTACCTTGCGCTGCTCTAAAGAGATTTCCCGTTTATCATACGCATTTTGTAAACGCTCCTCGACTAGCCGGGAATGTACCATTGGGAATTTTAATAGGTTAATATTATCCGTAATTAGAATCGTACTATTTCCTACCTTTGTTTCCGGGTCGTAATTATTTAGCGCATCTGCCAACGACTCTAAACCGAAGCCATAAAGAGACTCCCTACCTTTCGCAGAATTACCCAAAATACCGTAAGAACGAGGGTTATTTTTACTATCGAATTCAATTTTGATGTTTTCTAAACTGGGTTTCTTATGTCCGTTAATGATTTCATCAATGGCTGTTTCAGGAATCGTCGCTAAGGGATAACTGCCCTTTTTGAATAAAACATCTTCTAAAATGGTCGGTAGGATACTGTTTATCTTATAGGTGTCCGTAAAGAAATTCTTCATAATTTCGATGAGGCCTGCCCTTAAATCCCCTAAGTCATCGGCATCGCAGACATAGTTCAACTCGCACGTCATCATGTTGTTTGGCGATAAGATACTGGAAATCAGTATCTGCATCGCTAATTCCATCTCCGGTAATAGCTGAATAATGTTTTCATTATCCATGACGTTAGAGGCCGTACGATTCGCTACATTCTGTACAACCGCATTAGGCGGTGTCATGGGTTTATCTGGCTCACCTGAGACGGGAATAATAGACCGTACGTATTTATTAGCAACGGCTTCTGCTAATTTATTAGGCGATAACGTAGGACGTGACTGCATCGACTTCTTCGGTGACTCTTTATTAGGACTGAGTTGTCCAAGTTTTTGACCAAACGGGTATTTATTCACGAAAGAAACTCCTCATTGAGCATGGGTTAACCATTATGTCAACCACCGCATACAAATTGTTTATAAAACAAATCATGACTATCGCAAAGACCATCGTTATTAAACATAACGAAGCCGCGATTATCATGAATCATATTTTAATCAGCAAAGGCTATTCAATTGATTGGAACGCACCATATACATGGCGTTACTATTTAAATTTAGCGGGAGAGTACCACCAAGCAGACTATGATGAACTATCGGCTATTAATAATAACGTCTCTAGCCATCTGTTAATTAAAGTCGCGAGTAATACGGGGCCGGTCAATGCAAACTTTACTAAGTCATTAATTGACGCGGTAACTGGCGATGTTACCTTAGCAAATGAATACGCTTTTGGTAAAGATTTCTATAAAGATTTAGTGAGTCGTTATCCAGACCATGAATCATTAATCTTGGGGATAATAAATCCTGTTAATATTACAGATGCTATTGAAGCACCTGATAATACGATTCTCTATTGCGGGAATTATTACCGGACAAAAATTACAAATGCTTTAGGAATTCACTACGCGTTTAAGAAACGTGATACCCTAGGATTAGACGACCCTAATCTGATTGAGAGTCATGAAGTCGAAATTATTCAAACGTTACAACAATTTGTTACGGCTTTCGTTTCACGTTGGTTTAATAACGACTATAACTACGTTGACGATATGTATCTGACTTCATTCTTAGGTGTACTTTATAGCCAATTACCGATTCAGCTTTTTAATGCGAGATTAGCAAACTGCCATACAAATAAAGTCCATAGTTTTCATATTCGGTCTTTCTTACAGAGTCACGGCAAGTTAGGGAAATATATATCGGCATTACCCTTAAAACAATTACTCTTTCTATATCGTAACATTCGATGGATTGAGAAAAATACCGGTAAAGAAGAAACCTTTAAACTATTAGTAGATGAATTAGCCACACCGTGCAATGTCCCGTTAACTGGCTATTTACTAAAACACGATACGTCTAACTTACCCGAAGAAGACTTTCCTGAGCCTTTATTACAGCGTGATGTGATTAACTTTATACAGACCGGCACAGAGACGACTACTGTTTCTATTGAACGTATGTTAGAAAGAGAAAAAGATATTACGCGTGAAAATAATCGTGATTTAGTCTCCGTTGCGAAAGAAACGAAGTATAAATTAGCGAGAGCGTGGGATACGGAATTACCGACGAAGATTATTGAATCGGATATGATTGATAATAGTACGCGACTACCCTATAAACTAGAAGACGTGTTATTTCATCATTGGGTCCATACTGCAACGCAGGGTACATATACCGCGAATATCTTTGTAACTAACCCAAGAGATGCAAGTCGTATTCTAGTTACGCCATTAACTGCATTGATATTAGCTATCTATTGTATTAATAAAGGATACACCGGCGAAGCGCCTGTAAACGTTCCTACACTAATTGCAAAGAATGTACCAAAATCAACAATAGATATTCCAGCTATTCAAGCACATATCGAAAGTAAACGCGTATCACTAGGAACGATTAATACGCTTATTGGTTTAAATCCTAGACCTATTACTTTCAATAGTAACGAAACATTCTTTAACGGTTGTAAAGTTATCCATCAGGAAATGCTCAGACGATATTACGAGATAGCCAAAGAAGAAGCGCTGGTAGCTAGAGGGCAATTAGATTACGTAGTGCAGTCGCTATACACGAGAGAACTTCCTTGTCAGTTAGTAACGACACCGATTACCTATAGCCAATGGCTTTTGGATAACGGGTTTACGTTCGATAATTTCACCGCAGAAGACTTTATTGCATTTGGTACCGCGTTAATTACAGAAGCAACCGGTAACAATATTAATACGACACAGTCTTTAGGTAATTTGCAACAAGCTGTAATTGAAATCATGAAACAGTTTAGTAGTTACAGCGTTCAGTATCTATACCAGATAAATCCGGATAATACACTACTACTGTTTTTAAAATCACTACGTGCTGATAATGTAGTTTCCTCAACACGCGTGTCTGCAAAAATTCCGTTAGGTTTAATTACAGCAAGTAAACTAACATTCCGACCAAATGATATACTGTTACCCACTCAATCAATACCGAATATATTGTAGGAGGCTACATGACTTATGAAATTTCCGCAAGGCAGCGTTTATTAGGTGACTTAATCCAGTCCGATTTACAGGACGGCTTATCTACTAATACGATTACGCCATCACCCCCTATCGCCGTTAACCAGGCAGATCGTAATACGAAAATTACTATTAATATCCATAAGGGTACGGAATTAGTGAACTGTCTGAGTTCATTTATTAATCGAGAATTCTTAACGGATATCTTAACGCCATTAAATGTCAATGAAATGGATATTAGTGGCTATGTAACAACTCATGATTTACTCGATGATTTATTTCTCCAGTATAATGTTAAGTTTGACCCTGAGGATATTATCCTTGAAGACTTATCTAGTAACGGTAATCAGTTAACAGCGAGTCCCGATAGCTACGGATGGTTAGGTACATTTCCTTTTACCAGTATAACTTTAGAATGGCCTCCACTTATTCGCAGCCGAACTGACCGTCTATTAGTAACTCGTTCTGGGAAGTATATACGTCAGTTATTCCCGACATATCCGTCAATTTAATTTCAACCAAAGGAAACTATTATGCCTGCCGCAGCCATACCACTAGGCGATACCGCCCTTTTCAGTGATTTCTTGAATTTAGCCGAAGGTATTAACGATACTGGCGTTGGTCCGGGAAATCCATACCTAGATGGTACTATCTATAGCCTAATTCATGATGAAGATGTATTCCCATTAGAGAGACCAGTTACAGCTACTGAACCTAGCAAAGCGCTAGAGTTTACACCGGAAAACTATAAGGTCAAAGGCCGTGAATTACGGCAGTATGTTTTAATGGGCTTGAGCCGCGTTATTGAATGGAAACCCAATACTGATTATTTTAAGGAAATACGCGATAGCGATAACAATCTAGTGCGCGGGCCGGATATCGTTACTCATGACGGTAGTATTTATATTGTTACCAACGATTTTACCAGCGGCAGCGATTTTTTAGAAAAGGAGTATGCTGGCGACTATACGATAAATTTGACTCGTATTAAACTAGATACCGATACAGATTACGTAGAAATTACGGCCTCCGCCAATTCCCCATTATTAACAGGTGATGTGATAGGGCGCTATGTTTCTATGCGCCATATGACAGTGTATAAAACATATACGTTACCTAATGTAGAAAGTGCAGCAGAAAGCCCTAATATTGAACACAAGGCGTTATGTAACGGTAACATTACTACTGACTGCACTATCAAGATAATGTGCGAGAGAGGCGGCGCTTCGCCAGCACATATCGGTACTATTACCTTTACGGCTCCCGGCGGTTCTTTTGCGGTTACCGAAGGTGTATTTACTTTCAATGATAGTGAAAGTGGGCCTAATGCTAGTACACGACTCAATCTTGGCAAGGGCTATTTAATTTATTTCGAGATGTTAGATGTACCTATTGACTTATCATGGGTGGCGATAAATATTCTAGCCGCAGCAGAAGTAAGTTATAGCCATACTAACTTTACGGTTAACGAATAGAGGTTATTATGTCAGAGAGCTATACACATTCGGCTTATGACCGTATAGTCGGTGACTTGATATATTCGGAGTTACAATACGGACTAGCCGACAATATAATTACATTATCACCGCCAATGGCTATAGAGCATCCAGATCACAATACTAAAGTCACGGCTACTGTTCACGACAATGGCAAATTAGTAAACTGCTTAGTCTCATTTTATAATCGTGAGTTTCTATACGCCGCTTTGGATTCGGTCGGCGTATTTAATATGGATATTAGTGGCTATGCCACAACCCACGAGTTATTACCAGATTTATTTACTCAGTTTGGTATATTGATAGAACCAGTAGATGTATTATTAGAGGAGCTAGTTGAGAATGGGCATGCACTAAATGCCGCACCCGATAGTTACGGATGGCTAGGTACATATGACTTTAATAGGTTACTTATCTTGCGTACCAATGACGAACAATTAGTGCAGGCAAATGGCTTTTATATAAGCATTACGCCCGGCACAATAACGCTGCAATAATACTTTTTAGCGCATTAATATTTTACTTTCGAGGTTTTTATGCCAGCAGCGATTTCCATTGCACAAACGCGAACCCTACCACAATTAACAGAGTTCACTGGACCTATAGCTCTAACCGATGTCATGCATTTGCACATACCTACCGAACACGACGGCGCCAGTGCAGGAGACTTTCACGTAACGATGCAGGGGGTACGCGATGCAGTTGTAGCCGCACCGATAACTGAGTACGTGCCAGCATCGCCAGAACCAATTACCCCAGACGATAGTGTGGTTGTGGCGTTAGCCAAATTACAGGCACAGATAGAAGGCGGTACAAAGGCATTCGTAGGTATAACAGATATAACGCCTACATCCAGCGCTGACAATGTATTCAACCGTGTCAAGTCAGATGGCGATTATATACTACAATCATGTACTTCAACTGCGCTGGATATTACAGTATCTGTTTTGGCAGTAACTGGTTTATCCTTTAAGCCGACTGTAGACGTCAACGGTGTGAGTGCTACCCTATCTCGCAACGCCTTAACTGATGTATGGATGGGTAGTGCAGCCATTACACTAGAGGGGCCTGGTCCGCACACCATCACCGCCACACACGGCGACGGTAATGTAGATACAGCCATTGTAAATATGGCCACCGGACCTGTAATTACTGATGTAGTATTTGAAGGTGCTTACCCGTCAATAGGTCAGACCGAGCATGCTAGCGGACAAGTGTTGCAGGTTACGGTGACTGCTGACCGTTTGTTTGTAGAACTCACGGTACAGAGCGGCGGCGCTGTAAACGCTACATCTGCTACGTTTGCGGCAATTGCGTCTAAAACAATAAATGTAACCGTGGCCGACCGCGGTAATATTGCGACTGATTACCCTGTAGTGGTGCGCGTGCGTGACCAGAACGGTACGTGGTCTGCGGTTCGAGCGTCTAATGCGATAGATTCAGTAGATGGCGTCAATACCATCAGACTGAATAACACACGTCCTTTAATAACATGGGATAGCATTGTCTACTCTAGCGGTTTCAGTGCGTTAAAAGACTCGGAAACTGCTACTGTAAATGTAATAGAGAGTAATGTAGATACCGTTGTCTACACTTCGCCTGGCGGTCAGTTATCAATTACAAACCCACTGGTACGCGGTAATAAAGAAGTAACGCGTATATCTGGAGATTATAACATTTCAACGGATAACTTACAAGTGGTCGCAGGACGCACCGCTAATGCAACTACAGCTACTTTCAGTAGAGTGGTCGCCATAGCGCACGTACATGCCACGCTGACTATTACTGCTCCGTTTGCTAGATTGCGCTCTAGCGTAGGTGGTGAAACGTACACCATTACAGCAACTTCATCTCAGGTAGCAACCGATGTAGGTTTAGGTATTGGTGGCAGTGGTCAATTCACTGGCACGTGGACTAGCGGGGGCGGTGTAGTGTGGACTAACACTATACTAATTGAGGATACTGATGTACGCGGTGTGACAGCCTACACAGGTGCCTATGTACAGAATCTGGCAGGTAAGGTTAATACAGCCACGCCTACTGGTAACACGTACACCGTTGGCGGGTTTACTAGACGCACACTCGTGTTTGCTCCGTTCACTGACGAGGCATTAATAGGTACGTATGTGTTAGACGCTTCTAAGTTAAGGGCAACTAATTTAGCACAAGGTACAAGTGGCATACCTAATTTAACATATCAAGCAGATGATACGCCTACACAGTTTGGCTTTACTATAACAGACCCGACGCGCGTTGTTAACGCACGTGGTAACCGAATGCTGCTATTAGACACCGGCTTTGTATCTAGTAACACAGAAACAGTAGGCGTAGAAATAGAAGAGGTGGTATAATGCCGACGACGCTAACGCTAGAACAAATAGAAGCTTTCATGTCTTTTGTCAATAATGCGTTCCCTAAACGACCTTTTAGCATCAGTCCGCTAGAAGAGTTCACGGCTGGGCGCGTGTTAGTAGCCACTGGCAAAGGCTTAGCAGTGGAGCCGCTTGATATAGACGCACTAAGCGGAACTATCACTATACGGCCTTGGATGGCAGAGACGCTATACCTAGCCGCATATACCGATACAGGCGGTAACAAGGTAGCCGGTGAAATAGTTTCCCACGAAGGCTCACTGTATCAAGTATTGACGGATTTTACCACTGGTCAAGTATTTGCCGATGTTATAGATACTGAGGTTGTACTATCCAGACTGACTATGGATTCGGACTTACATTATATAGAACTACCTTTCTCAGGTGTAGGTCCGTTCTTAGCGGACCAAACTATTGGTATGTATAATCCTATTACTAGCCCACTTACAGTCAAGGAAGGGTGGAATCTACCTAATACACTTGCTCCACATTTACAGAATCAACCATATGGGAAGTTCTATTGCAACCCTAATATTACTACGGATACTGTGGTTACATTATATCGCCTGTTCAGTACAGGAGAGGAGATTTTAGGCACTATTACTTTTGCCCCCATCACAGCAGGTCCTAATTATGCCGAAGGTACGCTAAACTTAGGGCTAGCGGGAGAGTTTATTCTTGGGGTTGGCGATATCCTTGTTGCTCGGATTACTACAGTTGCTTTAGAGTTAGAATGGGTCTGTCTAAACATGTTGGGTAGTGTACGCGGAGTCCGGAGTCCGGAGTTTAATATACCTGTATAAAGGTTATACTAGGGGTGCAAGATGTACAGTGTTATTTTTATAAGCACTAAGTCTCGTAGGAGTAACCTTACTATACTTAATGTGGAGAGGGAGCAGACAGTCGTCTGTGCCCCGATAGTTTATCTGGAGGCTACGGTAAACGGGGATTTAAATGGTCACACTTTTGAATGGGTGCAGTTAACAGGAATACCTACTGTAACATTACTGGCGGGCGGTACGCCTTTACAAGCTTACTACATAGTTGATGGTAATACAGGTAGCGATAAGATATTTCGATTCTATATTGATAGAAATACACAAATTGAACAGTATGCCGATACGTTAATTAGGACTACACCGTTCTCTACGGTAAGTACTATTGAGAATGGTAACTTAATTAATGAAGTCCCGCCTTTACCGTTTACGCTTATAGAACCTTTCGCTTTAACGGGAGATTTCCCGTTTAGCATCGTTCCGTTTAACGCGCAAATAAAAGAACTCAGCATCAATGACACCTTCGCCACATGGAAACTACCGGCTGTATTTTACCAAAATTCTAACCCATCTACAGATACGTATAAACAAGGGTTTCAAGGAACGCAGTTACAACAATTTAACGGCGTTTCATGGACTAATGTTCAGTTTTTTAGTCCTACTGATGCTAGACAAATACCCTTAACCGAACCTTTACGTTTACGTGTCGGCAGTCAGTTTAAATTATTAGGTAAAGAACCTTTTATTGTTTATAATCCATGGGTTGACTTAGTACCCGGCGGAACGGTTAGTGTATTAGGGAAAGAGGTATTAGCTACAATTGAAAACGGACAATTGCGAAGAAACGTGACGTTAGAGCGCATTGTTTATCGGTTAGAGCTACAGGATTATACTGATGAAATACCGAGGGTAGAATGTGGCCAAATCGTTAATCAAGTCACGCTTGGTAGAGTAGTTTACGTACTGGACCAACAAAACTATACCGATGAAATACCTACCGTTCAGCACGGGTTACTTAAACATACGGTTACACTTTCACGCGTTAGCGGCGGAGTGATTGGAGGATAAAATGAATATTAAAGGTATTGCTACTTTACAATACTTATATCCAGACGGGCGTTTGGAACCCGTTGGGCCACCCATGAGTAATGACATAACTTGGGCAAACTTTAGACACTTCTTTATTCACACAGGTGAGATGTCATTACCGACTAAGAGGGATGCCGCATCCTTACTAAACGGTAATAGCGCTAAATGGCAGATTTTCTACGGCGCTAATGACAGTAAACAATCTCCATTGGGCGGGTGGTACTGGGCCGACGGTACTGTCAATGTACAACAAGATTTTCCTACTTACACTGACGGTGCTTTAGCCACTGACCCTGATAGATTTCGTTTATCTGCGGTAATACAAGCACCGATAGGCGCTCCGCGTACTATCCGATGCTTAGGGGTTAATATTATTAATAACGGTGGCGTAAGTGCAGTGACTGATTTTACAAGCGCCTATCTAACGCTTCTGAGACTCAGTACGCCATGTATACAAGCAACGAATGTTGCGATTGTAGTGACGTATGATATTTACCTCTACCCTGCCTTAGCGATTTCTGACCATAAACTGAATAGCCAACTTTATACTTATTTAAAGACGCTTTTAAAACGCGCAGCAAATGCCGTTAATAGTACGAATATACGATACGGCACTTATGCGTCGCGAATACAAACGAGCGCGTATAACCTTGCAAACCTTAATAGTTTTTCAATTGCTGCTAGTACATCAGATAATCCAGGTCACGACCACGAATTAACTGACCATGGCGGGCTAGTGGTGACACCAGCACGAACGTTCTTTGGGAACGCGATTCGCTATGTCTCATCATACGGGGTTAATGATTTCCCTGTTAATGGGACATTTATTAAAAAGACATTACTAGCAGGTCGCGGTATAAATTCCGCTACACAGAGCGAATATAACGGCGCATTTACATATACTGACCCACGACCCGTTAATGACACCAATCCTGTACAGAATGTCTATCCACAACGCAATAATCCCGTTGGGCCGTCTAATGACTTAACAGTTGCAAATGTTGCGACCATGACTGGAGGACTCACGTTTAATATCAGTCAATGGAAAGACCCGAATCTACAGCGGTTATTTAGAGTTCGCATGACAGGGACTGGTGCTGTTGGTGTAGCGACTTACCAAATTAGCAAAATGGATTTTATCGCTGGTTTTGTGGGTAATAGGTGGCAGGGTAGAACGGCATTAATGCCACAATCTTTTAGAACCGATGGTTTTTTCCATAAGGAAACGAATAATAAACCTTATGAAAGTTGGATTAAGGCAGGCGGTACAACATACCGTAGTCCTGATAATGACAGACTAGTTTTAGCAGCAGACTGCACACGAACAATGGCGGGAGTCAATGTTTATAATGTTGTTACTGGTGAGAGAACAAGTTTAGATAGCACGGTTGGATTAAACGTCACTGCGGTCAGCGATGGTGAAACAACTGACCAATTCTATTTTGTAACGTGCGCAAATACTGGTTTGTGGCGAGTATCTTTGGATTTTACAACGGTCGAACACATTACTTCACCCACGGGTATTGATAAGGCATTTCAAATCTGTAGGAAGAATGACGTTAATCAAACGATTTGGGTGCTATTTGATGGCGGGTTATGTAAGTTATCTAATCCTAATGCCGCTGCCGGTAGTTTAACGTGGACAGTACATAATCCGAGTACGGGTACTCCAACTTTTACATTCGCAGGGCTAACTGACGCATGGCAGAACGTTACCGCAATGATTATTGACCCCGACAACGCCAGTGACCGCTTTCTTTTTGTTATATCGCCGTTACCTTCTGCTGATACAACGGGTTATTTTAGACGCGGCTATGTATGGTGGGATACTATGACAGGCGTTGCAACGCATCCGAGTACGAATGGCATCCATTTAAGTAATCTTAATAGTGCAGCGAATTGGAGCGCGACTAACTTATTGCGTTTATCTGATAGTATTCGTTGTCAGAATGGCATCTGGGTAGCTAATGCATCCTCATCCGGTAGCTTTTATTCACAGACTACTATATTCAATTATGCATCTGCTAATTTGACAGCACTTACTTTCGCCGATGTGTCCAGTAAACGGCCCGTTCCGAGTATCATAAACGGCGTCAGCGGTTTTATGTTATCAGGGAACAGTACGGATAATCAAACGGCTTCATTTGTTAAAAATAGTACGATGAGTACGATTCCGAACGACACTACTCTTTCATCCGCTTCACCCTATGTAGATTTTATGTTTCGTTCCGGTCCGAGTTCATATTCTGCTAATTTGGAAACGGCTTCAGTTGTCGCCGGTAACATTACTACGCCGTTAATCTATTTACCGAATAGTAATTTCATTTTTACTTACGAAGATAACGTACAAGGATACGGCGTAACGCCTTTTATGTTACCGCCGACTCACTTGAACTATAATGTCTATAAAGGGGCGTTTTGGAAAGACTATGGTTGGGACGGCGTCAATTGGGTATTAAATCATGCGGGGTCAAAAACAACCTCCGGCACTAACGAAACGACTGCTATATTAGATGACTTAGGTATACTCTTTACAGATGGAGTAAGCGGAACAAGTTTTGTTGCAAATGAGTTCTTTACCTTTGTTGTGGGAAACGGCTTATTTAAAGACAATGGCGTGAATGTATATACCAGTAATCTTTGGATTAGTATGGACGCGTGTAAACCAGTGACGCAGGTTGGTACTGTACCGCTAAGTGCTTTGGGTCTTTTAACTGACGAGCCAGTTACGTTTTCGCCATCGAATCCATCGCGCAGTTCAACCGGCGTATGGGACGGTGTACATACTACGTATATGCAAAATAAAGGAGCTATTTATTCCGTTCCTAAAACGAGCGGGAATGACTCTTTATTAGTTTCAGACCAGTTAATACCGGCCAGTACAGCCTTCGATTTCCGTTTCAAATGGCATAACGTCAACGTAACTAGTGAAGGTACACTCCCCGAGATAGGGTTAGCCACGGGTAATGGAACCTATACATCGAGTATTCGTTTTCGTCTAAATAGAGCCAACGGTACGTTGGGTATTTATAACAATACTACCTTACTAGCCACTATTCCATCACCGAGTATCGAACATGAGTGCCGTATTGTAAGAGACGGGTCAAACAACGTCATTTCTTACTACAATGGCGTGCAGCAACATGCACCCGTTTTAATCACGAGTCGTTTTGTGATTCTTGCTAACAGTGATGCGGGATGGACTGGTGCAGGGTGGTGGGATATGAAGTTAACCTATACGGAAAATAGACGTGTTGTTCGAATCGGTGATTTAGGAACATCAACTGGTTCGTTTAATGCTAAATTTTCAGGATTAACTACTACACCCGCCGCGCAAGATACGCGCGTCTTAATCGGTAGTGGTTCGCCACTAACCGCTTCACTGGATTACACCGCCTCAGGGGTTGATTTAGTTGCAACTGGACAAGTAAAAGTTGCAACAGGGGCAGGATGGCTAATCTTCCATAACAATGAACCGGCAAATCCGATTGATATCACAACGGTCTGTCACTTTATCCTTAATACACAATAGCGAACGGAGGGGTAGTACTTACCCCTCTAGGAGTTTTTATGACTGACTATCGAAAATCCTCAAAAACGCGATTAGTAGAGGCACTAAATAAAGTCAATCCAAAATATCCGATACTTGTCGATAACCTGCTATTTGGTAACGCAGTAAGTTGGGTACATAATGGCAGAAACAGTAAAGTTATAATAACACCGAATAACGGGAATCTAACGGGTAAACGAACTATACATTATAATCGTTTAGATTTAGCTACATTGTTCGCGGCTTTGGAAGTACCTGCCCTAGTTATTCCAAGTACTGTAACTAGAACACATGAACTACTGCCATTAATATTGCAGCAATATGGTGTACTTTTACTACCAGAAGAGATAATTGACGAGGATTTAACTACTCCTGATATTATACTAAGAACAGTACCTGGCGCAATAGGTTGGGTTGGCAGCGTGACTATAGACTCTGGAGGTGTGGTAGTACCGCCTATAATAAATGGTTTTATGCTAGACGACGGTAGCTTCTTTGCGTTAGACGACGGTAGCTTATTTTATCTAGATGATATGAATGTAACTTTACAGCCTTAGAGGATAAAAAGATGACAGACCCATTAATAAAGAAGGCTGGCGATTTAAGCGTGGCTAATTATAAACCTGACTTAACAGTTGTTGTGTCAGACCCTAGTCTTGCTAGTTTACCAGATAATGACCCATTAAAACAGTCTAAAGTTATTCAGCTAAGCGATATTTTATCTTTAGCTAAGAACTGGGACGTTACTCCTGAAGCTATAATAGGTCTGGCCGACCCTGTAGTTACAGATACTGTTAACTGTACGGTAGATAATCAAACAGGCATAATAAGTTTTGATTTAACTACCGCCCCTGTCCCTAGCGGACAAAACGCTGCCTATCACATAGGCGTAGCTAAAACCAATACTACGTTATCTGCCTTGGTACCTGGTACCGCTACGTTCCTTGGTCTAGAAACAACCGAAATGAGAGCGACTACCGCCGTCGGTATTGTTGGTCTCGTTATTGCTAACCCTGGATTAACAGCCCAACAGATGGCTGAGTCACTCTCCGCATCATTTCTAGAAAGTCCTAATGGAGAAGTAAACCACGCTAGTGATTATTTTTATGCCTCCGCAGGGCGTTTCGGGACACAAACAGCCTCAATCGCTGGCGCCTCTATTAAAAATGATATTATAGCGACACAACCTAGTCCCACTGCCTTACAAGAGGTACCTCCTAATACAGCTTTAGTCGGCGTTGGTAATCGTATGTCGGTTTTACTCAACAAAGAGTCTGATAGCCTTAGTATAGGTTTTGCTATTTCTACAGCCGATGAAACTTTCTTTGACGTAATAGATTCTTTAGTAGTTACTAATAACCCTACACTTAATCCAGACGCTGAGGTATTCGTATTCTTCTTAGGACTAAATTTTGGTGGTGGTTGGCCTACTTTATCAGTAAAGCCTCTAACAACTAGCGGTAAAAGTTCGTATGGTGTAACGGGAACTACCTATGTAACAGCTGTAGGTAAAACTCAACAGGATTGGGATGCTGCTTTCCCGCACCCTATCGCACCTATGCAAACAACGACTTATACTAATGCCGTTTTACCTGATAATATAACACCGGGAACTTTATTATTCGCCACCGTAGCCCCATCCTATACGTATAATTATATTCCTTCTCCTTACGGGAAACAAGTTAAAGATAAGTCTTTGGTTATAGTTACAGATACAGGCGTAGGTACAGAAGACTTTGTAGTAATAAATAATAAAGAAAGCTTGGATGAATTACAGGCTGCTATTACTAGTAACACTAATAGTATTACACAACTGTCCAGTGCTGTTTCATCAGCAGCTAAGTTAGCAGATTTATCCGAGGTTTTGATTTACGTTATAAATCAAACAGCATCGCCAATTATAAGCGGTAGTTCTCTTTACGATACCTTTGATGAGGCATATGAGTACGCTTTAACTCTACCACTTTTTGTAAAGAAACGTATAATACTAGATGATAGATTTGGTACTGTTTATGAAGGAGAAATCATTACAGCTACATCACTACCTAAAAAATACATGTTGATGACAAACAACATAACACTATCTACATTTAGTGCATATACTGACGGGAATCGCGTACTAGGATTCAGTGTAACGTTTAGGGCTTTCTGCGATGGTTTGCGATTAATAGACTTTGATGGCTACATACAGCAACTTTATATACCTGCTACTGGTGTTTCGCACCATGTTGTTAACCTAGCTGAAGATGTAGCGCCGCAGAGAGGTGCTAGATTCAATCCTGATAACTTCGTTATCGGTAAAAACTCCCATGTTGTAGCTGACAGTTATGCTGTACTTGATATAAACGGCGGTACCATAGTCATGCTTGATAACGCCGAATATTATCCTCAGTTTTTAGATATAAATAGTACGCCGTTATCTAACCCTATAGTTATAACCAAATCACCTAACTCAAAACTGACTCTATCTGGAAATAAACAGCCGTACACTAGGTTTACTAGCGAACCAGCAATACAGATTGTTACTAGTAGAAATGAATACCCTACCGTTAATACCGTAAATCCTCCAGAAGCCGTACGTTTCTATTATACAAACCCAGCAGTTCCCCCACTTTTCGTCTATGATGGCTATGCAGTTATAAGAACTTTAGACGACCTTATTTTTAACTCTAATCCACATTCATCTAATTCATACTGGTTACAAACTGGAAAATATTGGATTTTAGGGGAAATAGATATAGGTAACAACATTTTCTTTATTTCTACAAATGTGACAATAGTAGGTAGTCACGGAAGTAAACTTATTGGCAATTCATTAATCTTTACCAACCCTACCGCAAGTAACTATAACCTTACACCAACTATCGTTATAGATCATGTAGATTTTCATACCCGCGGTACTTTAGCACTTAGAATTCTAGGTAACCTTTATATGTCTAATAGTAAAGTAACAGGATTGGGTACTGTTAGAGTAGAGGGAAGTGATTTCATTAATGTTGCTAGTTTTACTAACTGTACTTTTGGAACTAAAGATTTACCACAGACGGGTTTAAACGTCACTAAATGTAATGTCTTTATTGATGGCGTTAAGATGTGGTTGAATAGGGGTGACAGAGGTTTGAGTTTCCTAGGTGATGCTGTCAGGGGACTTACTATGAATAATGTACTCGCGACGTATACAGGCGGTCAGCAACTTGCTGGGTATTTAATTGACTTAGGCGATATTAATATCGGCAGTGCTTCTGGCGATATTAATATTTCTAACGTGGAGATTATTGCTTCCAACTCAGTAGAACAACAACCGCAGTATAATTTATTAGGTGCCTTTGGCGCCCCAGTCAACGTAGACAGTAACCTTAGATATAATATAGATACTCAAACTTATTATGCTGGATGCAATACTACTGCTACTACTATTAACTCTCCAATTATTGGGCGGAAAAATATAGTACCTATAAGTTTTAACCCTAATAATACTGATGGGGCTAGAGGGTTCGTTATAACTAATGATGCGTTAATATACGTAGGCAAAGTACCCAGAACGTTCATGCTAGACGCCACAGCTGGCTTTCTATCAGTGAGTGGTTCCTCTGCCGCTACGTTTGTAGTAACAAAAAATGGCGGTAATTACAGTACTGTAGACATACCTTCGTCAGCTACACAGTTAAATGAACAAGCGCGTATTAAATGTCCCGTTAAATTGAAATATGGTGACAGCCTAGTATTTAATATGGTAAATAATACGACAACAAATCCCTTCACGCGTTTTAACATCTCTGTTAGCTTAACAGAAAGTTAATTATTGTGTGTTAAATAAAATCCTTTTTATGGTAAAGTTAACAAATAAGTATTAACGACTTTGCCATAATTTCTTATTGGAGTATTTAAAATGTCAGGTTTAGTTTCATTTTTAAGCGGGTCTGTGTTTAGAATGGTGTGGGGTGAGATTGCTTCATTCGTTACTAAACATCAGGAATATAAACAGGAATTAGAGTTAACTAAATTACAAGCGAGTATTGCTAATGATACCCATACTCGTAATTTAGAAGCTTTAAAATTACAGCATAGCTTAGGCATAGAACAGATTTACGTACAGCAGGAAGCGACAAATGCCGAAGGCGAATTAGACGCATGGGTTGCAGCGAGTAAAGCCATTAATAAAAAGTCGGGTGTCAAATGGATTGATGGATGGAATCAGGCGATTCGTCCTGCGATTGCATCAATTGCTATTCTTTGTATTGTGGTGGAAATAGTTATGCTAGGTTATCTAACAGAATTTCACCGCGAGGTGTTTGGTGCAGCCTTAGGCTTATTTTTAGCAGATAGGGCGTTAAGTAAGCGAGGTAAGTGATGGATATCGAACAACTGATACGCTTTGCGGCAATGCTCTGTCGGAAATACGAAGGGCTTTATTTAAGGCCTTACTTATGTCCGGCCGGAGTACCGACCATTGGTTATGGTGCAACGTTCTATGAAAACGGCTTAAAAGTAACCATGAAAGACGCTCCTATTACTAAAGAACGGGCAGAAGAACTTTTAAAATTTCATCTTAAACGTTCGTTTTTGCCAACGGTTATTAAACTTTGTCCTACATTGGATACAGAAGAAAAAGCCGCAGCTATTTTGGATTTCGCGTTTAACCTAGGAACCGGTAATTTAAAAGCTAGCACTCTGCGTAAACGTATTTTAGCTAGTGAATGGGCTGCCGTTCCTAATGAATTAAGAAAGTGGAATAAGGCAGGCGGTAAGATATTAAAAGGTTTGACGCTAAGAAGAGATTCCGAGGTAGCGCTATTTGTTCTTGGTACGTAAAAATACAGGGGTTTAAACCCCTGTATTTTATTATGACCCTCTTTTATCTTTTGTTAATACTTCAAAAATAGGACTCTATTATGCTACGCGTTACTCGCACATTTTTAGGCATTGCTGTACAGACAGCAAAATATTTAGGTTCTCCCCATACAGTTGTACCATACAGTACCGTAAATGAATCGTTGACAGACCCGTTAGTCGTTCCCTATCGGCCCTCGCCTGCTACGTTAGGGATGGAGATTACTGATACGTACGATGCGATTACAGATACAGATTCTTTACGTTTGCAATTAATGGTTATTGGCAATCAAGGACATCGACTAATTGCAGGTCCGCCTGCAACGACTACTGAGGTACCGCATAAGGGAACTGACGCAGGGTTATACGGTTTAATTCCTTTTGCTGCAAAGCCTGTGACAAATGATTTGACTGCGTTACAACGAACAAAATATCGTTTGCGTAAGACCATGATGATTGACAGTATTCTGTATGCAGTTTACTACGGCCGTGTAATTGATATTTCCGGTATTACACCAACAACGCAATTGACTCGCATTGTAGATGGTACACCAGTAACGACTAACTTCTCGCCAACAATCAATAACTTAAGACCGCCTGTACCGGCGATTGGTATTGATAACGACGGTAGTTACGTCAATGTTTCATCGCCATTAACCGTACAGTTTACAGATGATGAAGTAACCTTATTAAAAGAGGCCGCTGCTTTAGTCTTCGGTAATGAGAATTACGCAATTATTTCAGAAATTGGGTTCTGTACAGGAGTTGATAAAGAAGTTACAGATAAGTATCCAAATAGCGGTACGCAAACACCTGTTCCAGTCACACCGGCAACGTATTATGAAAATGTGGCTACACAAATCAATTTAATTGCCAGTGTGTATTATCCAGTATCTTCTACGAATGCTGGGTTTACCGTTGGGTTTGATTTTGGGGCGACTGAGCCGTTATATGGTGCTTCTGTTAGTTAATGGAGAGAGTATATGAACGATGCTTTTTTATTGGACGAGTGTCGTTCATTGCGGATTATCGGGATTGACCCAGGCACAGCACATATTGGGTTATCGGTTAGTGAAACAACGGATAAGGGCTTATGTGTTTTAGATGCCTATACGGTACATACTGAATTATTAGTCCGAAGACATTATGAGAATCTAGCAGAAAGAGTAGATGATAGATATGCTTTAATAAGGGCCGGCGTAGATGCGATTATGACGTATATACGGGTATGGGGTGGAGATATGATTGCATATGAATCCCCTTATCTTGGAAAGCATGCACAGGCCTTTGGTTCGGGCGTGGAAATTATGACGCTAGTTAGAGAATCTATTATACAGGAAAGTCAATTCTTACCCTTTTATACTTTAGACCCTGCTCGCGTAAAAACCGCCGTTGGTGTATCTGGTAAAAGTGGCGATAAAGATAAGGTATTAAAAGGGATTATGAAAAGTCCATTCTTAACCTTTGATATTCTTTTAACCGGCTTAGATGAACATGCTATTGATAGTATTGCTGTTGGATTGGCTGTATATAGGAATCGTGTGAAATTATGAATATCTTAAATTTAGCGTCTATACTAGGGCATAACGTTCCGTTATCTGCATTGTCGCTATGCGATAAAATACTAGAAAGGCTCTATGAAATTTGTCCACGATTAGTGACACTCATTGATAGGGAAGATTGTGGAGATGGGATATTGGAAGCTTTTGAAGCGGTTAGTATCGAATGTAAAAATAAATTATTGGTGATTTCATTAGTGACTGTAATGGAATCACAAATAGTGATTAACGACGTTACACTACATCGCTCCAGTAGTGATTATAAAGCTCAGGAAGGGGAGGTATGGCCTAAGCGTATAGTTACCATAGGCTTAACAATAATGTTCTTTATAACGCTTTATTACCTCGCCTATTACGTGTTTATTTTAAAGACAAATAGTGAGAAATTAGAAGGACTTGTCTATAAGTTTTTAGAGATTGTTTATAAGGTTTTAAAGCCTTTAATAGTTTAGGGCACAGTAAATACACTAGGGTAAATACCCTAGTGTATTTATGCCGTTAGACGTAGTAACCGTCTATTTTAACGCGCTCTCGTAAGTAGAATTCTACCGCATTCTTTCGTAATAAATAGGTAGGACTAAAACGTTTCTTTTGTCCCTGTAGAAATAACAATACTTTTAATAAAGGGGTTAGTATCTTAGGGTACTGACGTTGCTTTAGCATATCCAGAAAAACTATGTCAACGTGTTTATCTTCAATAGCAAAGGGTTTCCTTTTATAAAAAAGCGCCCTAGTTTCTTTTAGATAAAGATACATGATGATACTTTCTTTAAATCTTTCTGGCAATAACCAACGAAGTGGTATTGGTAATAAAGGTAGTTCAACTAAATAACCCGAAGGTACGTACAAACTAAATCCTCTACCTAAACGGTCTTCACTATAGCAGTATGCCTTAGTTGTTACCCAATACTCGCTGCCTAGTAAAAGACTTGCACGTTCGGACTTAATCATACTACCTCCCGACATATGTTATTGCAAAAGATCCCAGTCAGGGATAATTCCCGCAGTCCAATCGGCTTCACTAGCAACCCTGATGTAGATTGCTGATGTAGCTGTCGATAGCGTTGCCATAGGCGTTTCGTAATATAGTTGATATATTATCTGTACTATCCACCGCCCATAATGGTTAGCAGGGGCAGTGCCTATTGGCACATCTGAGAAGTCTATCCAAGTGCCAGTAAGTAGAATAAAGAAATAATCTGGATCATTAAGTGCCGGCGGTAAATTTACTATATTGTCACTAAGCGTAAAATAATACCCCCTCTGGCGTGTTGTAATTGTGTCGCCCGTAGTGGGGTTGTAATCAGGGTCATCAAGAGTATGTCGTAGTGCATTTAGGTCATAGTTGCTAAGGGCACTATGTACATAAGACTCAGTGTTGGTGCCCAAGTAAGGAATGTCAGTGTTGTAGGCGACGTGGAATCTGGCGTTTATATACGACTCATAATGTGGTGTACCCCAGGTGTATGAGGTATTAAACATACGACCCATTTCACTAATCCAATCCCCGTATTCTGGGGCAGATACCCCGTCACTAATCATTGTTCTAAACGCTACATACGTAGGGGACACATGGTCGACACTAACACTATGGACGCCCTGTAGCACCTGTACAATTGACTGTGTAGCGGCTGATGGCTTGACTCTCAAAACTCCATAGCCCCGTACAATGGACGAGTACCCTCCCGGAAGTCCAGTATTAGTGACACTATCGATTAGGTATGTGCCTTCACCGACTATATTATCGATATTGGTATTATTGATAATATAATCAATGTGCGCCGTTACGATCCAGTCGGAGATGTCATCTGGATACAACCCATCGTAGAACCATAGGTGACGCGCATAGCTAGTATTAGTTGTTATGTTATTGGCAATCTGAATAACCACTGTGACGCTGGCCGGTGTCGCTATTACCTGTAATGTAAAATCTGATTCTACACCTTGTGACGGCGGTGCATGACCCAAGTTATCAGAAGTTTTAAAGTTAAAAAACCCTGTTGCAACGTAGGTGTTTAAGTCACCATAGCTACTGACCGGAATCGATGTAACACCTGAGCCGG
>ERZ650309.18-NODE-18-length-99190-cov-14.201836_pt1 | contig 99190 bp, 128 predicted proteins | sample MGYA00376245_ERZ650309 | MGnify/ENA primary metagenome ERZ650309 (study PRJEB26733, sample SAMN07839294) | wastewater metagenome | biome: urban; feature: wastewater treatment plant; material: waste water | place: USA: North Carolina | collected 2016-04-26 ... | reverse complement strand
ACCGAGTGCTGAACATGTGACGTTTGTCGTGGAGTGCAACGTAACGACAAACCCCTAAACGGAAATTTTATTCACACGTCATTTTTAAATGACATCTTTTTTAATTAAACTTGTCACGTGAGAAGCACCGGTTTGAAATGCGTAGTGCAACGAAGCAATTTCAAACCGAGTGCTGAACATGTGACGTTTGTCGTGGAGTGCAACGTAACGACAAACCCCATCGGGAGATTATTCACCTCGCCTTTAAGGCGAGCTGCGTTCAAACAAAACAATGTTTAAAAAGCGAATGATTGAGATGTGGCGGAATTTAACGCGTTTTTAACGGAGTAATGACGAAGATGATGGATTTCACCAAATCGATAACGAAACGCGTAAAATCCCGCAAATATTCGCTTTAAACCGCATATACAAGTCGTAGCAAGTCGTAGATGGAAAAAAAGTTAATTCCAAAAAATGAGTGATGGTGGTGGTTGTATCCGTCAGTCAATGTGTTACCACTTCATTTCGCTGCGCTACATTACGCGTTAACACGCAAACTGAGGAGTAACAACCACCTTATTTCTTTAATAGACCTGTGATGGTGGTTTGTTCTTCTCCATCTCAAGTCGTTTTTCAACGAAGTGCGAGACGCGTTGTCGTTCAAATCGAGTCATATTGAGGACTTGTTCGTAGCTAAGTGCACCACGCATCCAATATGCCAAACTAATTGCTTCATCCAGTAATCCCTCACGGATGGATTGCATTGACCTGATTTGATTAATCAATGAGCCCTGATCTCGACGAATCAGGGCTCCATAAAAAAAGTTGCTGGATTTGTTGATACCTCTAGCTGGACTTTCGCTTGGCATCTATCGCAAGTTGACTCGACTGATGTTTTAATTCCCCAACGCTGGAACGACATTAGTCGATCTGATAACATACGTTTGGTGCTAATTGGGATATTGGTCAGCCATTCTTCGATCAACGATTTATCTTGAATTCCATCCACACTCAAGATTGCACATTTGAGTGTATTATTGATGATCACCATCATTCGTTTTTCTGTTTCATATTCAATTGATAGCTGAGACATCTGAGTTGATAATTGGTCGATGTTGTTCTGTTCTGCATCAACATCTTCCGTATATTGCATTCGATCTGCCATTGTTGCAATTTCTTTAACCAACCTTGCGTAGTCATCCAGGACTTCCAGAGATGTCTGATATGACATTGGTTCGAACGTAACCGTCTGTCCCTCGGCAGTCGTTAACGTAGATTCCTGTAACCAAACGATCGGATCTAGTTCTTGGGATGTTGCGATAATTGGTGATAGACTGACCTTGTGAACTTGAGGTGTGATTTCATATAATGTGCCATCTTCCTTTGGTGGACATTGGTGGACATGTGGAATCGATGCTATCTCACCAAACGTAACAATCCGCAAACAAGTCAAGATGTAATCCACATCTGCAGATTTTAGCAATTTAGGTTTTAGGACTTGTGGAACGCACCGTTTAATTACCAGTTCAATTGCAGTTCCATCCAATAAGTAACCTGGTGTATTAATTGCAATTTCATCCAGAGAGTTCATTGGATGGATGAGAAGTTCACCATCTTTGACATCATCTGTTAGAATATCTGTTCCGATATAGAAGATTCCTCGGGATGGTAACCGGTATTTTGTACCTGGCACTGCGCGAAGCGTCTTGATTAGGGGGTTCAACTCACTCATTAGGAAACCTATACTATCGTGTAAATAGCTCGAACGTATATAGCAACCGTTGGTGGTGTCATGACACAAGTTGATCAAGCACAAATGCATCGTGACATTCAGCAATTACGTGCTCAGATTGCCGCGCTTGCGCAAGCACTTGGTCAGAACGTGCAGCAAACCAATCGATCAACTTCCGTTGTTCGATTAGATGTATTGAGTCGTAGTGAGTTGATTGCCCACACGGATCAATTAATCCGTGAAGTCGATGGAATGGCATCGGGGACACGTCAACAAAAGGAGCAATTGAAGAAAGCTGTCCGAGATATGGCTGCAACTTCACGGGAAATTGCTAAGTTACGTCACACGTTGAACAACCGTGCGATGTCACAAGAGGACATTAATAAGACGTTAGAGTTAATTCAACGACACGAGATTACATTACGTCAGAAACAAGTTAAGTTTGAACAAGAAAAGTTGCGGATGGATAAGCAACACGACAAGAAAGTCCGCCAACGTGAAATCATGTTGGGAACTGTCATTGCAACTGCAACCGCTTCTTATGATGTTCTCAGTAAGATGCGTGAACAGGCAGTGACTGGTGGCGGTGCAATGGAGAAACTAACGGATGATGGTTTCTTTTTTGATGCGATCGCTCAACAAAATCAAGCGATTTTCGATGCTAACATTCCAGACCCTGCAGTATTCACGAAAATAATGGGTGATCTGCGCCAGGTCGTCACTGCAAAAGGTGGAACACAGAAGACGTTAGAAGAAGTGTATCTACCATACAAGAAACAGTTGTTTTTAATGACCAACAGTTTCGAAGATGCATTGAAGCTCGGCGTGAAGTCGGTGAATATGTTTGTTGGATTGGGTGTCCGACCTTCACAACAGGCGTTGACTGGCTTCTATGATGACGTTCAACGAACGGCAATTATGTCGGGGATGACAGCAGAGGCTACTCAACAATTCTATGAAGATCTAGCATCCGATACTGATGTTATGTGGTCCGTGATTACTGCACGTGAAAGTGAACGAAATGCAATTTTAGCAACGCAGCGACGTATGGTCCAAGCAAATAATGCACTTGGAATGCTACCCAAAAACGCTGCAGAATTTGCTAAAACACTAGCCAAGATGTCCGGTCAGAAAGCAATTGATCGGTTTAGCATGGCTCAGCGTATTCGTGTGTATGGTGCGGCAACTGGTATACAAGGAACGGAAGCTGCTGCACGTGATTTGATGATTGGCAACAAGAATTCCGAAGCTTTGCAAGAATGGATCAAGAAAGCAATTGCAACGCAAGAGGAAGCTGTTACCACTAACAGTGGCAGTGTTGGTAAAGAGTTACTATTTCAACAATTGATGTCTTCACTGAATCTTGAAGACCTGTTGTTTAAGAATACCCAACTGACACAGAAGACAAACGTTGAAGCGTTAGATTCTAATAAGACGCCTGAACAAATTGCTGAGATGTTTACAAAATCACAAGAATCCGCTTCAATGAATGCGTTCTATATTGGACAGCAGATTGGGGCGGTAATTGACGCAGCTAAACTTAATGGGACGTATTTAAAGGCAATTGTGGATGCTGTCGGTGGGATTGCAGCAATGATTGGTGCTAAGTATGCACTTGACGCAGTTCGAGATAGATTACCCGGTGGCGGTGGCGGTGGCGGTGGCGGTGGCGGTTTGCGCGGTTTGCTTGGTCGTGGCACGCTAGCTACTGCCGGTGTTGTTGGCGCTGCAATGGTTGGTTGGGAAGTAGGCACACTCATTAATGATAATTTTGTTGAAGGCACCAAAGCTGGTGAAATCATTGGCTCTGGGATTGCAAACACCCTGGCGCTGTTTGGTAACGACGAAGCAGCTGCGGCAGTCGCGACTATGGATAAGTTAGCTAAGTCCGCTGATCAAGCTGCTACAAACTTAGCATCCACAAAACCAATACCTATGCCTGCACTTGGTGTAACATTTGATGCGGTAAAGGAAGAACCTCCTCCACCCAAGCCAATACCAATGCCTGAACCAAAAGTGGAGATTATACCACCTAAAGCTACTCCGCCAGTACCTCCGCCAATGTTAGCGTTGCCACCTAAAGCTACTCCGCCAGTACCTCCGCCAATGTTAACGTTGCCACCAAAAGCGATGGAGCCAGATCAGAGCAAAGACAAGGCTGCTACGCAACAGCAAGAGTTGCAATTACAGATGGTGCAACTTAATGCAACCGTCAAAGATTTGGTGAGTGTTGTTAAGCAACAGAATAATGTAATGTTGGATCAAGCCGCCAAAGACACGAAACAAACGGTTGAGTTATTGCAGAAACAGTTGGATGTTGCAAATGAGCAATTAAAAGCAGTGAAACCAGCACCGACCACGCCAGTTGAGCAAGCTAAGCATTCGTTCTTCACGATGCAGAAACCAGTATTCACGTTTCCGGAAGTCAAAAAACCGTGATATATAATCAACATCCGTTGAGGAAGTTTACAAATGACTAGCAAGATTATTAGTTTTTATCCAATCGCATCCAAGGACGCGAAGATAAAAACCGCAGTGGTCGCAGATAACGTACCTGTACATGACCAGACTCAAGCATCTTATAATAATTATGCTTGGTATCAACAGGTGATGATGGGATCTGGTGATCGTATCAACAAATACTCCGAATATGATTCAATGGATTTGGATGTTGAAATCTGCCGCGCTTTGGATCTAATTGCTGAGGAAATGATTGGTTCGAATCCAAACAACGAAGAAATCGTCGACCTCGTCGTCAAGGAATTGGAACGCGAAACTTCTTTTGCAACGAATCTCCCGACGCTGAAAGCCTGTTTACAGATTTGGATTGATACGTACAACATTGAGACTCAGATTTTTAGTATTGCCAGACATACGATCAAGTACGGTGATTGCTTCTTTATTCGGAGAAGTAGTAGCTGGGAATTTGTACATCCTCGCGATGTTGAGAGTGCGGTTGTAGATGAGAACGATGCATCAAAAATTCTTGGCTGGAACATCAAGACCAATATGCGAGGCACTTCAGTTTCACAGAACACGAAAGAAACTCGATTCTTTCCTGAAGAGATGATTATCCGGTTCACGTTATGTGATAACATGTCTGATGCAATGCCTTTTGGTGAATCTGTTTTAAAGTCCGTGTATAAAGCCCAGAAGAAAAAAGAATTGATCGAGGATGCGATTGTAATTTATCGCATTCAACGTGCTCCAGAAAAACGCGCTTTCTATCTTAGCGCTGGCAAAATGAGCCCCCATCGACAGAAAGCATATCTTGAAGAGTTCAAGAACGAACTAAGAACACGGCGAGTACCAACGTCGATGGGTGGGACAGATTCCGTCGATTCTGTGTACAATCCCATGGCAATGACGGAAGATTTCTTCTTTACTGTTGGACCCGATGGTCGGGGTTCCAAAGTAGAGGTGATTCAAGGTGGCCAAAACTTAGGTGAGCTTTCGGATCTTGAATATTTCGAAGGCAAAGTTATGCGTGGTCTCCGTATTCCGTTGGTGTTCACCAAAGAAGAAGGATATGGAACAAACGATGGTAAAGTGGGTGTTGCATATATCCAAGAATTACACTTTGCAATGTATATCAAGCGTCTACAACAAAATATTAATCAAGTACTAGATCGCGAGTTCAAGTCTTTCGTGCAAATGGTCGGGCTTGGTGTAGATTTGTACGGGTTTGATGTTAAATTGCCATCACCTCAAAACTTCGGTCCATATCGCGAGCTGCAGTTAATGCAGGAACAACTCAACGTGTTTACTAGCTTCAACAGTGATATGAAAATCTCGCAGCGTTATGCATTAAGCAAGTTCTTACAAATGTCTGTTGAAGATATGATGGAGAATGAACGTATGTTTTGTGAAGAGCGTGGGATTGATCAAAAACAAAAAGATTGGATTCAAAAAATGTATGGTCCGTCTGCAGGTGATGTTGACATGGGTGGGATTGGCGGTGGCGGAGGTGATTTTGATCCGATGATGCCAGGACAGTTTTCGGACAGTGATTTAGGTGACAACCTAAATGATAATAACAGTCCATCAGGTAACGACGGTTCAGGAGACAACAGTGCCTAATATTGATGATACCCTACCGGATTTTAACATGAATCCAGCTTTCAATGATGACTATCAAGGTGGCGACACGAAGGCGCTATTGACCTCAATGGTGCATGCCGTCATCATGGATAAAAGTGGCAGTACACCAGCGGAGAGCCCCGCAGATCTTCTCCGCAAAGTAGTTGAGATCAAATCAGCTCAAATCATCGCGGACATTCGCGGTTAAAACTTTCGATACCGTGGTGTCTAAATAAGTAATTATTGCAACACGGTATCGAAACATGATCAAGCAACTGTTACCAGATGTATATCGTTCAGTAGTCGGTGATGCTGTATTAGATCAGGTATTTGATCCAATCTTACAAGATAATTCAACAAAAACATCCCAACTTGGCATCGTGCTCAACGGTAGTGTATTACCACTTCAATCAGTGAAAGAAATATACAAACAAGTTGGATGGTATGATGGTTTGGCTGCACAACAGTACACGATCCGACCAGATTTTGATTATAACAAATATGTAAACCACCAGCGTTTCGTCGGTGGAACGAAGCAAATTTGTACTGAAAGCATCCGATCACAACGAACCATTTTCGAAAACATGGTCAATCAACTGATTGGGCTGACGATCAGTTGGGATGGCATGAATTACACCTATGTTACATCTACAGATGTACATGTTAATTTCCTAACATTGATTTTAACTGATGGATTTAAATCGTATGTGACTGATGTTACGTGGCAAGATAGTATTGTATTATTAGACGATATTGTCCCGACAGGTTTAACATTAACGGTAGATGTGACAGCAACGTTGGGTCTTGGCGCAATTCAAGATAATACGTTCTGGTACAAGAGCAATGTGATCAACCAGGTATCAACACCATATAGCGTACAAAATGACATTCTGTATGACGGAGTGGTTGAAAAGTGCGTTGGATACAGTAAGCTACGTAAAGCGGTCCCGTATTACTACTACGCGGCAAACAATTGTAGAGATGTTACACACCACTGGACATATACGGCAGGGGTTGGAACTCAACAACCAATTGTATCACACAAAGCAAGTTTGTTGTTTGGTGATTGGTCTCGGTTGGGAATTAAGTGGAAATATAATGGACTGTTCACGGACGTTAAACCTTCACGTTTGGAGTTGCAAGTCAATAAGTGGTTCATTGGTCGTTTGGTGAGTGGTGTTGTTGATATTTTCTTGTTTAACGATCCACTAGCCGACATGGGGAGCACGTGCACGGATTATACTGAGGTTATTGCAAATAACGGTTTTGTGGTCAATAGCTTCGGTAATCGTATTTCATACAGTGCAGCTAATGTTGTCTATCGTCGACTCGATACGACGTTGGATGCGGACGTGCTTTCACTTCGACCAAACTTTTCAGGTTATGTGACGGTAATTACGGTAGCAGGGTCATACTTTTCGCCATTGATTGGTACTACTAGTACATGGATTGAACCGACTGTAACATCGACGGGTGATCCGTTTACCACCGTTGACGTCTGGTCGTATGAATTGATTGAGCGCGACGTTGATGTAGTGACACCATTGTTGCCAGTTGGATATCAGATTGCGGCAGTGAGTAATATTGACTATGATCTGAATGTGAAGTACAAGCACATTGAGGTCACACCACATGCGACTAACGTGGTCGTGTCCATTCCCATTGACGCTGACCTCCTCCATGTTGTGAATTACATGGGTTGCGATGTAGAGGTCACACAAAGCGTCGATGGGGTCATCACTGAATTGACTTTAAGTGACGTTGTGATTGGCCACACTTACGTGTTCACTTGCATGCTACGTGAGGTCGATAATAACCAGTATTACGGCGTGGTGTTTGATGAAGAGGGGCTAGTGATGCCGACGTGGCATCAGTATACTGACAGTGTCGCATATGTCGATCGTACGTCAGGACCACTTGTAGCTGATGGATTTAACTATAGACAATATGTCGATCTATCAACGCTGACTGGTGGTGTGGTGTATGCCGATGGTACGATGGCTGGGAGATTTAGCGGTCGAGAATTTACCATCGGCGACTTCACGGATACCACGAGCACAGCTAATGTGCTCACTAAAGATAATGTGACAAGTGCTTCGAACATTCCGTATGTCGACATTTGGAAACCAACCAGCGTCATTACTCTTCCAGATGCGTTCAATAGTGGTTATCAAGACGATCCAACGCCTAACGTGGATCCGTTGAGTGGATTGCAATCGCCGTTGACTGTACTGCCTACAGTTGAAATGGTACGAACCACGTTCACGAATGTGCTAACGGATTGGCAGATGTCGTCGGTTATTGGCAGACATGTATCTGGTGATTCGTTGTTTACTCAAATTAAAACAATCCACTCACTATACATTCAGTCAATATCAACGTTGTTAGACGAAGGTAGTGTGGCTGAAGTCGACGTGATCGGTCGGTTCGGAATAATTTCACTGGCAACCGAAGGATACGTATCAGCTGAGCAGCCTGAGATTTTGGTAGGGAATCAGCCTGCAATTTTAACACATCTGGGGCGGGTGTTATATGTTCCGCTTGCTAACGTCGCAACCGTGTTTCAGTATGAGCAGGAGTTGTTTAATGCAAGCGTGATTCGCAATCCTACCAGAGTGATCGAATCAGATACAACTAAACAATATCACGCAGCAGTGTACGATCCACTGGATCCGTTCACGTGGTCTTACTACCACGGTGGTGAGTTGCACGAAATGTACTCATACTACAACATCAAATACGGCTCTCCGTTTCCAAACATGGAACCGTGGAGATGTTTCACTGACCGCAAACCAGTCTGGTGGGATGCGGTGTATGGAGGAAACGTCGATTACGTCGATCACATTAAAAACGGATATGTGTTCGACGGGTCAGTTAATATCCCCGTTCCACCAGTAGAACTACCAATTGCCACGACGTCAGTGTTGGGATATGTACCTGGTGATTTAATACCTCCATTGTTGGTTGTAAATGGGGTGCAATATAGCGAATTTTCCGGCACGTCTCAGGTTTTGTATCGAAACGTGCGAGTTTCTAGCAAAAATACAAACGAAGCGATTTTAGCGGCGTTTTTCATTGACGGTGCAGTCGATCAAGCGGTTCGCCATGATATGTTGTTCAGTTTGCGAAAACTACCAGTTAACACACTGATCGAATATCACCACGTAATCGAATCACCCATTGGTGACCTAGTTAATACGATCAACTTCGATCAAGAGAAAATCGGACCAGTATCAATTGCGCTACTCCACAAGAGTGATAACCCACAGACGAACGACTGGAAATTTAGCGTTAGCTTCACCGGTGATGTTAAATTAACATCACCGCAGACGTTCACTTTTAATACCAGTACCTTCAGTGCAATAAATGCCAGCATCGCAGGAACAAATGTGGCACTTACATCAGAGCTGACATTCTGGCCAGTATCTACCGTGTATTTGAGTGGCACACCAGCTGATGTTGATTACTGGATTGATTCAAAGAACTTCGTTCTAAAAAATACCACACCTGTAACCACAGCTTTCGTTACTACGTGGGATACCACGCCACTAATGAATGGTACAGAGGTTCGATTAGTTGGATCGACAATTGATCTGTCAGACGTTTTCTATGTTAAAGTAATCAGTGACGTGGTTTATGTATATGATAACTACCAAGACATGGTTGATGGCATCGTAACCGATGCATTGGTAGCAAATGCGCGATATGATGCATTCACAAGAAAGCGCACGTTCAACCTAGGTGAGGTGACGTATGTGGAAACGCAAACAGATGATATTACGCACACGTTAAATCGTTGCATTGTTAATAGTGTTAGCGCCGTCGTCACTATTTTACGGTCAGTGGAGATGTTCTACAAAAATAAAGGAATCACCACTGCTTTAGTTGAAGATAATTATGTGACGGAGTTGGGGTTATACAACGGTTTTGACCTTTCGGTATTGCAATTCGTATCGTGGGTAAACGATATTCACGTAAGTGGGTTCACGTTCTATGTAACTGACCGTGGACGTGGAACTGGCGATCATGTCGTTGTACCAAACAGTGTAGTTGGTGAATTGGATATGGTGGACGTTCAGTTCACTGCAATCAATCCACTTATGAACATTGCACCGCTGATTGAAGGGATTACATACAACCTAAAACGCGTAGCAAATGGTTGGGAAGTGTACAGTGATGGTGATCGTATCACTGGGATCTTTTCTAACTTTAACGTATCACGTACAAAGTCAGGTAACTTGTCGATTGACCTCACTCCGTTCGGACGAGCAGTGCGTGTTGTGAATTCAAACACGTGCGGTGATGTGTTTCCATTCGATAAAGTAATACCAATTCGAAGTACTGGTGAATTTACGTTATACTTTGAGGATGAGGCGACATTTAACTATCGTACGCCAAATCTATACACGACGGCCGGTTTGGCAACGTTCCCATACACTAGTTTGATAGTTCGTGACGTAAACCATACGGTTACCTCGACGATTGAAAACCTAACCAATTTATACTCCAATAAATGTACAATCGATCAGCAGCGTGAGATGTTGGGATTCACATTGGAAGATTATGCGGTACTGGACGTTAGCAACGTATCAACCAACGGTAAGCTTGAAATACACAAAGCGTTGTCGCAGGTTAAAGGAACGACCTCGTCTCTACGTTCATTCTTGAATGTTGTCCCACTATCTGATGTTATTACGTCGGAATACTGGATGTACAAAGTAGCTAGTTTCGGAAAACGAACTGAAGTTAAGTCGTTAACTGTGAATGGTATCAGCCCGCAACAAGTTATTAATATTGGTGTGCAGGGTAAACAACGACGTGTTTTCAGTTATATTAACGGCAGTGTTGAAACGGATTTACGGTTTTACGACGTCAACGAATCTGTAATTCGAGTATACGTGCGCAACTCAGTTTTGGTTGAGACGATGACTGCGAACGTGTTAGTACACCCGGTCAACAATGTAGTAACGATTCCAATTGAAGATCACGTGGTAGTGTATGAGTTTGTCGTTACGGATAATGTGCGAATTGAGCGCCCATCTAATGGGATTAATCTCTCCGTTTGGGATATCGCCGACCATTTACAAGTTGGTTACAAGCAAGTAGAAGACTACGTAATTGACACAGACCAGATCATTGAGGATATGAATGGTACATTGTTGGTGGCTGGTGACACACCACTGCTCACCAGCTATGTGGGTTTTGTAGCTCCACTGGATAGTGTGGATCGACCTGACTACGACGTCGTATACACGCAATTATATCGAGTGAGGTTCAATGTTGTATCTGGGTTGCCTGACATCCCGTTGATGGTTCAAGGGATTCTGTATAACGTATCCACCCTATCAGTTGATGGTGTGGTGGAAACACTCGACGACATTACCAACCTGCCTGATGGTGAATATTTCGTCGTAACGGATCAAGTTGTACGTGAAGATACCGTCAAGTCTCGTGCAGTTCAACATTATAACTTTAACCAAGATAGCGCGTATGAATTGAACAGCTCGTTGAATTACTTGATATACTTCAACGGTGATGTTTTGGAGAGCGTATTTGATTCCAACTCATATGTTATGGAACACGTTGGGATGTATGCATTTGTTGTTCTGCACGATCAACAGCCAGCAGTTCCGTGGATTGTTAGGGAAGTTATTTTCAAATCCACCACGAAAGCAATTGTAGGTCAAGGCGATGAAGTATTGACGCAGTACTCATATTTGATTGAAGCGGCCAATCAGGATCTGCTCACCGCTATTACGAGGCCACGTGATAACAGTTACACTGTGAATGAGATTGGCATTTTACCGCGTGGTAATTATGGAGTCGTCCCATTTGGTACCCAATTTGACACATCACAGGATGTAACAATGACTGGTACTTCTATCCGATATGTAGGAACACGTGTCATCGATGCAATTGCAGTGCATACAGGTTCACGTTCACAATTCGATGTATGGAAGTTATTCGATCCATCGAGCGTAACGAAGATTGAGTACTTTATTTGGGAGCAAATCGTGAGAACTGTGTATAATGATACAGGTGCACGGTCGATGGAAATTGGATCTGGTTTTTTAGGTACATCACAGCAACTGTTTCGAGAGTTTCAGGACGTGTGCGGTGCTTCAGATTTCGTTGTATCACGGAACGTAACAGACGCACTAAACTTGTATTTTACCGCAAGTGCGCCAGTGGTAAACACGATTGCAGTAGCAATGCTTAGAATTATCGTATCAGTTGGCGGTAATATTATGGGACTGTGCAAGACGAGCCTGGTTGGGGTGAATTTGGAGGTACCACTGTGATTGAAGATCAAATATTGCAGGATGGGTTGACTAGGCTGCTACCATTTAGGGTAACGTCAACTAGTCTCAACGTCAAACAACGAGCAATGGAAACTGCCAGTGCAGCACTGTCAGAAGAATACGTGTTTACTACGGTATTCGATCCTCTCCCACAACTGCCTGTCGATACATTGGGGTATGGTGAAGTGTTTGACTCGCTGTATGTTACTACACCGATTCAAAACATTGTCGATGATTCGTTTGATTTTAATACTAACCCGATATTCTCAATTCAGACTACCACGAACACCCCAAATACGTACGTATATGAAAAAGCGAGTCAACTAACAGAAAACACTCTGCAAATGAATCACGAGCCACTTAACAGTCTCGTGATTGTGACGGATTTTGGAGTGATTACAACGGACGTGCTCAGTGTTACTGGAACAGGACCGTATGTCGTTACCACTGCCACGCCAATACCACCAACGGTAATTTTAAATGTGGGGTACCAATTAGCTGAGCCACTAACGTTAATAATGTTAGCAGGGTTCTTGCGAGTGGTCAATGAAAACCACTACGTACAAACCACTGGAATCGAATATGGTTTTGATACACGTGGTGCATACATTGGCTCATCAATCGCGATCGATGGTAATCAATATAATGTAACCAGTGTGACGTTCGATGACATTCCGGAAATTGCACATGTTGTGGTCGGTAGTATGATCGTCAATCCAGTGGCAACTGAGATGGCATTTGATGTAAATGGTTATGGCGGTTCAGCGTCGACTTAAAGGAAACGTGAGGATAATACAATGCAACTGACAACTACCGTAACCGGTGTGATTGAAATCGATGATGGTCAAAACGTTGAAGTGTTATACAACGCCGTGCACCCCGAAAACGTGGCTTTTTTATTTGCGTCAGGGCTGTTGTACAATGTGACAGTCGGTCGACTGGCTTACGGTAACGGCGGGATTCAGAGTGTGACACCAACGCCTATTACCAAACCGTCTAACACCGGTACGAGTGATGGACGGCAGTGGCGGTCGACGCTGTACAATGAGGTGAAATCAGTTCAATTGGTTGGCAGCGGTGACGTTTCTGTTGGTGATGATCGAGGTAGTGTATCGACCGACGGTGTTCGCTATGGCACACCAGACGTGAATCCACCGACCGTGCTTGTCGAAACTGTAGACAATGGATTGACTACTGATTTTGCATGTGAGGTATATCTACCGCCATCATATGTTAGCTACACGATCAATGAGATTGGTTTTTTCAGTGCAGGTGCACCACAGATTACCCTACCTGCGTATGCGATTATTGACGTAGGCAACATTGGTAGTTTGTCGGAATTACCGCTCACTCCAGGTGTTACGTATAACCTTAAAATAAACAACGATGTGATACTGGTGCAGGTACCAATCACGTCAGTCAATGCCACTTACGGGGATCTGTGTGAGGCATTCAATACCTTTGATGCTGATTGGCTAGTCGTCCCACACCAATATAAACTATATTGCAACAATGCATCCTCACTGTATCCGAGCATATTGAATGGTGAATATGGTGGTTATTTGATTGTTACGACAACAGGGGTTGTTTCGACGTTTACGATCTTGGCAGATAGTTCGTTATTGACAACGCAGGGTTGGGAACTAGTCAAAACATATCAAGCGATTGCCGCTGGAGATCGGTCCGTTAATTCAGCGGAGCGTTTGCTAACGCATAAAACATTTTATCCACCGCGAGTAGTGAATCAGGAGAATGGTTTAAGAATTCGTTATACCGTGACGGTATCAGTTGAGTGAATTTTGCATTAATTTGTTATGCCATAACTACAACAATGCAATGTTTTTTGAGCATGTAAGCACATGGCACCACGAAAGAAGAAAACAGAACTTGTTGAACCAGTAACCGATGAAGTCACCGGTTCAACATCTCAAGCTGCAAGTGATGAAACCAACTCTGACACCCCAACATCAGATGAGGTCATGGTAGATGTAGCACCGGCAGATGCAGTGCCAGAAGTGGCAACCGCCGACGTCGTGTCAACCCACATGGAAGCAGCTCCAACTAGCACCGCTGAACCAACTCCACCGATCAATTTGGATCAACAAACAACCCCCATTACTCACGGAGAATTTTTGATGAGCATCGGCGTAAAATCACGACCAGGTAACCTGCCCCACATTGAATGGCTCGATTTGGGCGGTAATGGCATTTATATTGAAAGTGCCATTATCAAGCGGGATCCGCTTGGCAATGTGTTCTACATCCCAATCAACGCACTCGACAATGTCGACAAGACACGACTCGTGAATATCCTAATGGATCGACATGCGGGTAGTCATGAACTCTGGGATTTGATGGCAACCAAGACTATCAATAATGGAATGAATGCACTGACCTACTTCCATCAGATGGTGAAACAGATTACCCCTGGTGGTCAAATTATCAATCCGCAGACTGGTCGTATTGGGGTCGGTGCGCAGCAAACGGGTGAAGTACAAGTTACACCACCCATCCAGGGTGTTTAAATTAAAAAAAGCCCCATCAATGGGGCTTTTTTTTTAAAATCACTAAATACAGCACCACATGAAACTCGGTGCTACTAAAATGGCTAACCTCAAGGAAATGTTTAAAAAACGTCTAGCAGAAGATGCCGTGGAAGGTAGTGTATCGGCTACTGACATCGTATCAACCCCATATCCAATGCTCGCAGCTACTGAACTGAAGCGTGTAACCAATGCATCAGAAGTGCCCGTGTTTAAGTACAAAAAGAAAAAGAAAAAAGGTTTGAAGGAGTACGTTGGTAAATCGATGAACCTAAAAGAAGAAGACCTGTCTGTAGCCGACATCGTTGGTAAATTACGCCATACACAACGCGTAATCGACAATAAGTCATACAACAGAAAAACGTTTGGAATTGAAGATGATAAAGGCCGAACTGTTAAGATCTCAATTCGTGCGGAGGATGCAGAGCGATTTGAGGCAGTTCTATCAGATATCGTTGATCGCGATAATCCACCGCCTATCGCACAAATCATCTATGAACTAAAAGATGACATTGACATTCTCGACGTTAAGTGGCCAAATGTAATCGAGAATGATGAAGATATCTCAAGCAAAAAGCCAACGGATGATGACGTTCCCAAAGACACCGAGTCACCGACTGATGACGACAAGGAAGGGAGTGAAGCAAATGAAGACATGCCAAACTTCAGTGAAGGTCCCGTGGATCCGAATCCCGATGAATCACTGCCACGGATCGATGGTGCAGATGGTGATGAAATTGGAACCGAAACAAAAACGTCTGACGATGGTGATACCAAAAATCTATTGAAACAGGTTATCGACATGCTACGTGCCGATGCCGATGCTCGCAAAGCAGATGCTCAAGCGCGTGAAAGTGAAGCCCGTGCACGTGAGAGTGAATCAGCCCTACGTGATACACGAAATAAGGTTGCGCAAGAAGAGCAATTGTTGGATTTGGAGACAAAAGCATCTCTTGAGCGAATTAAGCAGAAAGAAATTCGACGTCAAGCGCAGCTTAAAAAAGCGACGCAGAAGTTGGATAATGTTGGATCTGACCAAGATGATGTTGATCTCACAGATGGTGGCAATGATGATTTCAACATTCCGTCTGATGAGGAAGCGAAGACGATGCTAAAAGGTCGTCCCGGTGGGTCGTTGCCAGTGAAAGGAATGTCAAGTGAAGAACGCGGTGCAACTGGAGACATTGGTAGTATATCAGACGTCGCCAAGTCCATTACTGGTGGGATGTAATCATGATTAAGTTTAAGGACTATGTCGAGTTGTGTGAAAATGCAGATATGCAAATCATGCAACTTCAGTCAAAGAAGACCAATCTTGTTCAGCAACGTGACGTGTTGGTCAACCCAACTAAACGAAAAATTCTGATGTTGGATAAACAACTGGTCCAACTGACTTCACTCAAGGGCGATCAACGTCAGGGTAGTGAACAACGAATTACCGATCTGACGTTGCAAAAGTCGAAACTTTCAATGAAAGTGCAGCAGATTGAGATGAGATATAACCGTCAGATTCAACAACTCGATGGTAGATTGGCGAGTCTCAGTAAGAATGCTACACAAAAGGTAGATATTGGAAACAACGACGGTAGCCAGCAGGTAGGGCGGGTGTGATTTGTCACGTACACAGCATCTTAATTTCTATCCGAATATAAAGAACACGCACATGGAATTTGTGCGTGATGCTGTGTTTCATTTTATTAAAAATCCAACAGAACATGATTCATATCTGTTGCATCATCGATTCCAGCGAGCACAGAGTAGAGCCGTGATGGGACTGACTAGGTTAGTCCAGCCGCTAGGTTCATGTGTCATCGTAAATCAACCAATACGGAGTTTGATTGGTAATTATATTATCCCCGTAGACGCGGTGTATATGAAGGACGATGCGTATACGGTTGTGGGGATAGATTTTGGTGGACGGGTCAATATGCAATGTGTTGAATTAATGGCGCATGCATTTGCTGAGACTACGGGAATGCGCCCAAAACAAATTGCATTGTTACAGCCAATCTACAATGATCGGTCCGTAGCTTCAATCACAATCGTACCATATGAGGTAATCGAATGAAAGTTCACCGCAATAGTTCAGTTACATTTCCAACATTCAATAACACCGTTAAGGCGTTATTTGACACCGGTGCTGACGTGTCATCCATTAGAGCTAGCGTTCACACAACAGGCAAACAAACTATCACATTTTCATGTGATTTGACTCGGGGCAAACATTATACTACACCAATCGTATCAACTGTTAATGTTGAAACGGCGATGGGGGACGAATCACGGCCAATCGTACAATTGCCAATCACGATTAATAGTCAGACTCACAGTGTGAGCTTTACTATTTCAGATAATTCAAGCTCCAGTGTACCGGTACTGATCGGAGTAGAGGCGATGAATAAGTTTGGGATTGTGGTGGATCCAAGTGGAACCTAGAGTTCACGATGATGTTATCCCATTTGATCTAATTAATAGTTACGAAGCGGTAATAGAAATTATATCTCGGCAATGGGACGTGATCAAATGGGAAGAACTTATACCGAATGAATACCCCAGGTATGAAGTTGACTGTAGCAAAGTGCTAATTGTATGCCTATGTGACTACCAAACAAAAATCCCATTTGTTATCGAAAATGGGGATGTGTATGGTGGGGTTATACAACTACCATGTTGGAACATGTCTGTGTCTCCACATGTAGGTCGAGTAATTGAAATCCCATCTGGCAAAAGTGGTTGGTACTCAATCACCAAAGTACAACTCGGAGTACCGAGATATTTGCGAGTTTTTGTTAAGTAATATATAATTGAATACTGTTTTCCCATAAACCTCTTGTTTTTCTGAGGAGAAAAACACGACGTCTGCCAAACGTCAATCTCTTAGGAGTCATTCTTGATGAAATTATTATTGTTGTTATTGACGACCCTCGTTAATACTACCGCCTTCTGCTGTACTCAGTTAACACAATCCCAACAACGTGTGCATGATTTAATTACCGAAATTGTTCCAGAACAAGATCGAGGAACAATGTTGGCTATTGCAATGGTTGAGACCAAAATGGGGGATTTCCGGGGCAACCGTAGATCCGCATCACGTGGATTGATGCAAATGCAACGGATCGCAATTCAATCGGTACTATCCAAACGAGACGTGTCAAATGAGTACAACAGGATTGTTACGGACGACAGATTGAGTGTTCAGTTAGCGTACCGGCACTTTAAAGACTATGAACGTCAGACAGGAAATCGAGTCGCTGCGTTGGTTGCATACAATGTTGGGATTGGTGCATATAAACGACATGCTCCATATTCGTCCCATCGGTACGTTAAGAAAGTCAACAAAGCAATTCAAGTTTACTGTCTCGGTTGACAGTGGAAACGAAATTCAATTATGGTGTTATTCGATACAACCCACGGAGTAGTAAATCATGTCTGATAGTTCCATTGTGAAGTCATTGAGCAATCCTGCTCACCGTTCGGACTTTAATGCGGCAGTCGGTCAAATCGCCAATATCGATGTGCAGGCAAAGCAGTTGCGAGAACACCGCTCTGACATCATTAAGAGTCTCGCGGAGTCGTTTGATCTTGACGTGAAAGTCGTCAAAGCGGCGGTGACGGCAATTGCTAAAGGAACAGCAACCGATAGTGTTGCACATAACACGGAGGTTATTGACTTAATCGAAACACTGAACGGTTAATCACGTCTAGGAGCTTTTTTAATGTACATTTCAGCTTGCACTGTCAACGAAGAAGTCATGGTATGGAAACGTGATGCGGTTGGCAAACCACGCCAATTGGAAATTGAGAAAGCTCCTCGAATGTTTTATGTATCCGATGACAACGGTGATCGTGAGACAATCTACGGTAATAAAGTACGTAAGATTGTGGCAGCGGATAAGACCGAACAAAAAGAATTGGTCCAGCAGTACAAGAACAAGAAAGTTAAAGTCTGGGAATCAGACATTGCACCGGAATTTCGAGTCTTATCTAAGAAGTATTATGGACAGTTTAAAGGGAACTTGAATGTATCATTTTGGGATATTGAGGTGGACTACGATCCACTGCTCGGCTTTTCGTCACCATTCAATCCGTACGCACCCATTAACGCGATTGCAGTAACACATCGATGGAATAAGAAAGCTGTTGTGTTGGCTGTCCCACCAAAAGGTCAAGACTGGACCGCTGATCAACTACGCGTGAAAGCACAAGAGAAAGTTGCATTTCCGGAAGGTCTTGATATTGAAATACGTTTGTTCGTAAACGAGAAAGAGCTTCTCGAAGACTTCATTGAAGAAATCCAAGACACCGATGTATTGATTGGGTGGAACAGCAACGCGTTCGACATGCCGTACTTATATCAACGTGTGAAGAAAGTATTTGGACAATCATCTCCACAGTTTAAGAAGCTGTCGTTTCCGGGGGCGCCTGCACCACGAGATCAGATTGTGGAAATGGTTGAGATGAAGCGTAAAACAATGCGCATATATCTCGGTGGGCGGGTATCCGGTGACTACATGGAGATCTATAAAAAGTTTGAGCCAGGTGAACGCGCATCATTTAAGTTGGAAGCCATTGAACAAGAGGTAGGACTCAATTTACCGAAGTTATCTTACAAAGGAACACTGAATGAGTTGTACAATAACGATTTCGCGTATTTTGTGAGATATAACGTACGAGACTGTGAAATTTTGGACGGTTTCGAGGACGTGCTGGGATACGTGGAAGTTGCCAACTTGATGTATCACATGAGTTGTGGTTTATTTGACCACGTCGTCGGTACAATCAAATTAGCTGACCTCGCTATTACTAATTACGTGTGGCATGAAATGGGGAAAGTCGTCAATGACATTACTCCACCTGAAGTTGATCGCAAGATTGACGGAGCGTTGGTGTTGCTACCACAAGTTGGGATTCAACGCTTCGTTGGTTCAATCGACATCAACGCACTATATCCGAACGCAATTCGCACAGTTGGAATTTCACCTGAAACGAAGCGCGGACAGTTTAAAGAACTAGGAAACGCCTGCGTTGAAATTGGTAACCGGTCTGATACAATGCTTACATTTGTATCGATATACGGTGATGAGGTTCAAGCACCAGCAAGCGCATGGAGTGATGTACTCAAGTCGCAGCAGATGAGTGTATCTGGATATGGGACGGTGTACACGCAGTCTTTTGAAGGAATTCTTTCAACAATTCTCGGTAAGTGGGCAGAGTCTCGAGCACATCACAGTAAACTAGCAGATGAGCTTGAAGGCCCAATGTCGGATTACCATGATCGTCTTCAATATACGTTCAAGATCAAATCCAACAGCCTGTATGGTGCGTTATCGAATGTGAGATTCCGCTTTTACGATCTCGAAAACGCAGAGTCAACTACCGCAACAGGTAGGATGATTCTAATGCACCAGTTGCGCAAGGTGCACGAGTGGCATACTGGTGAATATGATATTACATTTCCAATGTATGCGTCAGCACAGGAAGCTGCTGACGAAGGAAAGGATCCGTTGTTGGCGATCGATGGGCCAGTGTTTAACGGCAAATTCCCATCGCCACATATCGTATACGGAGATACGGACAGTTGTTATTTTAAGACAGGAGCTGATAACAACGATGATGCAATTCGGATCGCAGATGAGATTGCAGTATACGTGAACGCATCGTTTAAGGAATTTGTCGAACGTCAATTTTTGGCAAACGATGGGTTTAACACTCGAGTCAAGGCAGTACGCGAAGTCGTGTCACCGTGTGGGATTTTCGTTGAGAAGAAAAGATACTTCTTACACATCATCAACATGAAAGGCAAATCTGTTGACAAGATCAAGGTGATGGGTCTCGACACGAAGAAAACTACAATTCCGAGGTTCATCGGTAAGAAGATCGAAAGCTTCGTCGGTGATTACCTTAAAGGAACAGATTGGGATGACATTGACGAGAGAGCACGTGAATATAAGCGCGAGCTACGAGAATCTAACCTGTTCGACATTGGGATCCCAAAGACGGTTAACAAGTTGGAGTTTTATCACGCTGACTACAAGCATAACAGCAAGGCGTTCATGCCAGGGCATGTTGCAGCGGCTGTGTACTTCAATCAGTGTTTAGAAGAGTTCGGTGACAAGTCCATTGATCCAATCACATCTGGGACAAAAGTCCGCGTGTTCTACTTTAAGAAGCCAATTGGTCGATTTAAGAGCATCGCAGTTCCGACCGACCTGGATGAATTGCCTCACTGGTTTGGGAAAGAGTTTAGTGTTGACATCTCAGCACAGATAACGCGTTTAGTGGATAAACCGTTGCAGAACATCATTCGCGTGACAGATCTGCATCTACCATCCGAAAAACGTGCGTTTTTAATGAAGGAGTTCATGTAATGGCAGAGGTGCTGTTGTCGCAAGATACGTTTAAGTATGTAATGACCGTGTGTAGTCATTGCGTTAGCTTAAACATTAACGAGGTTTTCATTTCAAGTGAAGCCGTCACTGGGGTGTCTTCGTCACGAGACTTGTTGTTTATCAGCCTGCCCAGCTTAGATGAAACGTTTAAGCTGGGCATCCCAGATGTTAAGATGTTCATTCTTAGGATGAACCTAATATATCAAAACAGCGCATCCTGCACCATCCGGGCCGATAAAGCTGATTCTGGTGACATCAAGACGATCTTCATTAAGAATGGTCGAAACATGAGTGAGTTCCGATGTAAGCCAACAGCTAAGATGCAAATCTTTAAGAAGATGCCACCGATTGTAAATCATCTCTGTTTTTCTGAGAATGCCGTCAAGTTGATCACGGAAGCTCGGCGAGCGATGGGAATGACAGAAGAGGATGCAATGTGCACGATGTTCTCAGATGAAGGCATGTTGGTAATGCGACTGATTGATGCGTCTAATCAAGAATGTGAGATTGTGGTAGGTACGGTTTCAGAGACAATCAATCCAGTCAAATATCGACTGAAATACGTGATACCATGCATCGACAAGAAACCAACTAACACGGGAATTATTGGCAACGGTTCCTTAGCTGCGGTATTTGAATTTGGAACAACCTTTTGTGTACCGATGATGGATGACTGACATGTTTAAGAAATGGTTTAAGCCACAGATTACACCCGCATCGGTTCCACCGATAGAGATGAATCGATTTGAGGTCGTGGATGATCCAAATGTGGATCTCGACGATGTTCCATATCCTGCTATCCGAATTGTTGGGGTCATGGAAGAGGATGAGTTTCGAATGAAGTTAGATTGGAACGAGGGGTTCATCAAAATGGTATACGAAGATGGGCTTCCACCTAACATGGAGGAAGCGGCAGCTATCCTGCACTGGCTAAAGAAAACACAGGAGGAACAACCAAGTGGAAGTAATTGATTGGTTGGTAGTTGATGCAAGTAACATCTTACATCGAGCGTATTACAAGGAAGCTGCACGCATGCGTGGTGCATCTGGATTAGCAGCACATGTGGCAATTACTTCACTCAATTTCATTGCAGGTAAGTTTAAGCCAACCAAAGGGATTGTATGTTGCTTTGATCGAACCAGTTGGAGACGTGCATATACCGCCAGCGAGCAATGCATTAGCCAATTGCCATATAAAGGCAATCGCGATAAATCACGGTCCGCGTTTACGGAGCAAGAGAAGATTGACTACGCAAACTTTAAACGACATGTTAAATCGTTTGAAGATCTACTGAGACATGCTACGAGTCTACACGTGCTGGCAGCGGATGATCTCGAAGGTGACGATCTTATTGGTGGATTTGTTAGTCGTTTTCCAAACGACAAAATCGTGATTGCGTCAACTGATGGTGATTATATTCAACTGTGTAACGACAATGTCCGGATATACTGCCCAGTCAATAAAAAAGTAGTCGATAAGCTGTCAACGTACGACAACGACCCTGATTACTTCTTGTTCGTTAAGTGCATTCGTGGTGATACCGGAGACATGGTCGGATCTGCATATCCTGGCGTAAGGACTACACGGATCAAGAAAGCATACGACGATGCTTTTGAGAGAGAGAAGCTGTTTTGTGAGACATGGTCCAATGGTTTACGAGAATTCAAGGTAGGAGACTTGTTTGAGGAGAATAAGTTGTTGATGGGACTACAACATCAACCACCACCAATTCGCGATTTCATTCAACGGACGATCAACGAAGAACTGTCGCGCGATAAGCGGTTTAATTTGCGTTTATTCAGCCAATACGCGCGTGAGCATGATTTGCGTGTTATCGTAAATGATATCGATAAATACGCGCGTTTATTAGCGTATAAATGCACATCGGAGTAATGAACAGAAGCCAATCAATGATGATTGGCTTTTTTGTTGTTCAAATAAGCACTCCAAGAAGCCCCACCGATTAGATAAGTTAAGTAGATTAACAACAACTCACCCGTCAGACGATCGCTTAATGTTAGACTGCATACCACCCACGATGATATCATCCCACCAAATAGGTACCCGAGACGATACACGGACGCCTTGTTGGTTTCAGGATCAACGATGAAGTCGTCCCAACTGACAGGTGAGTTGGGATCTTTTGATGCTTTGTTGACGATCCACAGGATGACTAATATACCAAGCACTAAAGGAAGTACAGTACCATCTAATTGGTAACCTTCAAACATTTACGCAGCTCCGAATGTTTCTTCACTGCGTATTTAATTATTCGTTCGAAAACATCTCTTTGAATCTATCCTCTACCACTGAAGAATCGGTGGTCACTGTTTTGCGAGTCTTGATCGGCATGTCTGCATTAATGATCCGAAGGCGACTCATGTCGTAGTTGCAGAATCTAACTTCACCCATGAACGATGAACTACGTGTTTTCGTAGCAACTAGACCATATTCACCTTCCTTTTGCATTTCAGGCGTGAACTTAATCGAAAACTGATAATCGACAGTGTTAGTCTTAGATATCCCACCAGCGATGTGTGATTGGTTAGCTTCTTTTGCGTCAATCGCTCCACGGTTCTGTTGTGATGCGGTAAACACGATGTAGTTTTCACTGACACCCATTTCACGGATATACTCAGTGGTTATTTTATCTCTAGTAAAGACATCAGCTGGTGAGATTCGTTTATCTGGGCAGCCGACGATATCCAGGTAATCGATTACTAGAATGGTGGGTTTACAGCCAGTTAGCAACCGCAACCGACGCAAATAGGTAACAATCTCGGATGGAGGGCTGTTGTATGGAATGCGGCGAACAAATAACCGACCACGGTCATTCAGGTGATGGTTATAGATTGTAGTGCTTGCGGACTCGATGTGGTTGGGAATTTCTGATCTGCTAAGACCGGTCAACATCTTATCAAATCGCTGAGATACTGCGTTTTCGTTCAATTCCAATGTGATGTATACCACATCTTGACCACGTTCAACATAATTTAATGCGATGTTAGATAGGGTAATCGATTTACCTTGACCCGAGTTTGCGGTAAACATGATAGTTTCACCGACACATGGTCCGCCACCTGTCATTTCGTCGATAATATCAATTCCACACGGAATGCATGCCGCACGGTACTCCTCGTTCTCTAATCGTTCACGAGGGTTGGAAAAGTACTCGATCCCAAGATCTTTATTGAAAGTTATTTGGCGTGCCTCGTCAATCATCACTGACAAAGACTCTTGATCACCTTTCTGGATTAGCTTAAACCCCTCGATTACTGCTAATTCGAGTGCACGTGTTTTACACAGCTGCTCAAGACTGTCTGTGGCATAGGTCTCAATGTCGGGTGTAACTTCAATCGGCTTGAATTCAACTGAGGTCTCACCCTTAATGATGTCAAAGTGTGGAATACCTGAGTACTTCTCATAATAGTCCACGATCATTTTGACGGCATTGCGTAGTTCAGGATCAAAGTATTCTGGCTTGATCACAGAAATTGCTTTTAGAAACAATGGTTCATGTGACAACATCACATTGACTAACATTTGTTCGCGTTCAGACATATTACACCTCAATGAAAGCAGGTGTTAATGTTGTTGGTTTACCGACGAAAGTGATATTCGTATTGGATACGACTCTAAGGGGTGAATTCGTGGTAACGCTTTTTGTTAGAACCGCAAGAGATGGATTGATTTCGGGATATGATGGCAAGATATACCCGACTGTGGCAATTCGAATAATGTCATCTGCAGGTAATGGGCATGTTTTGACGACATACATGCGACCGGTGTTTTTGAGAGTTCTTAATGTGGTCTGTAGTGGAATGGTCATGAGACCGTTACCTGTTGTGATGATCGATAAAGAAGTTACGCTAGGTGGTACTGCGACGTAGAAGCCACTTGTGATCAAAAAGTTTTGTTCAAGTGCAACCGAACCAGGACCGCCGCTAGGTGCACAAAGAACGCTACCGGCGGTAGGCACGTCAAAAGTGACAGTAACGTCCGAATTAACGACATTGGTCGTATACATCGAAGATGGAATTATTACACCATCAACGTCGAATGCTAGGATCTTTACGGGAATAAAAGAGAGTGACATGGTCCATTGCGTGGATGGGATTGTGAAATTTCTTGAAGAGATGATAGCACTCATACGTCGAGTCCCTTGTGAAAAACAGTAAAAACTATATAGGATTCTACATGGCCTAATTGGAAAACACAAACTGGGATGTGGGTACGATTTTTTTGGTTTTCTAGTAGATACATTCTCCAAAAACAACTACCGGTTGGCATTGATTCGCCGGACAAGTTGGTGGATATTACACATGTAGGCAAATTTCCGAGGTAAAACATGGATTCAACAATTATGACCAACACCGTATATCATGGTGTTGAGGTAGATTTTTCACGCGATAATTTGTTTGATACCGCTGGTCTAACGAGGATGCGTGATTCTTACATGCGTTCAACAGAGGAATCGCCCCAGGAACGCTTTGCGTATGTCAGTAAAATGTTCAGCAGCAACCCAGCACATGCTCAGCGTTTATACGGGTACAGTTCAAAACACTGGCTGAGTTACTCAACGCCAATCCTTTCGTATGGTCGCGTATCTTACGGCCTACCAATCTCCTGTTTCTTACCTTATCTACCAGACACCAAAGAAGGCTTGGTGGACAATCTGTCGGAATGCAACTGGCTATCGATGCTCGGTGGCGGGGTTGGCATTCAAGTTGGACTGCGTGCGCCTGACAAGAAGAGCTCAGGTGTAATGAAACACCTCGCGGTGTACAACAAGGCGTGTAGCGCTTACAACCAAGGTGAAACACGTCGAGGTAGTTACGCGGCGTACCTGGATGTGTCACATCCAGAGATTGTTAATTTTATTGAAATGCGAAAACCAACCGGCGATTATCGGTTGCGGTGTCACGACATGCATCATGGTGTCAACATCCCCGATGCATTCATGGAACTAGTCGAACAAGCAATGTACGACGTAGATTTCGATGATAGTTGGCCATTGATCTGCCCAAAAACCAAAGAAGTAACACAAGTAGTACGTGCACGTGACATTTGGGAGTTGATTGTAACGACTCGCAGTCAAACAGGTGAGCCGTACATGCATTTCATTGATACATCTAATCGAGCATTACCTGAATGGCAACAGAAAAAAGGCTTAAAAATCAACGGATCAAACCTGTGCTTGACAGGCGATACACGCATCGCCACCGATCGTGGATATTTGACGTTGGAGGAATTGTATGAGGCTGGTGACAGCTTCAATGTGGTGTCTGACAATCGCAGCCTTGATGGCAGTTTGGTGACGCCAAAGCGTTGGGGCAATAAGATCGTGTCTGATGCATCAACTGGAACTGGCGTGTATCAAAGTACTCCTGTCATCCTGACTTCAACAAAAGCACCTGTGTTTAAAGTGACAACCGGTAGTGGGTACGTCATTCGAGGTACAGCTGATCACGGGGTGTTGACCACATCTGGTTGGAAGACTATTGGCGACCTGACCACCAATGACACGCTTCTGATTCAATCCGGCGAAGGTGTGTGGAATGAGGACACCAGTATGCCAGAGTTTGTGTATGAGCCCAAGAGTGCATCTTCAGGCAGTAAACTGGCAAACAAACGCTTCACCCCGCCAACCACTTGGTCGAGAGAGTTGGGTGAAATGTTGGGCTGGCTTGTTGGAGATGGATTCATCAGCGGCAAGTATGGATATGCCACATTTGTGATTGGAAAAGATGACACGGATGTCGTCAGTCGCATCTACTCATTTGTTGAGGGTATCACCGACGCGACCATTCATGTGCAGAAGTTCCAGTCGACCACCCAACTGCGTGTATGTGACATTCGGTTTGGATCGTGGTTGAAGAGTCTAGGTGTGTCGACTGAGAAGGCACATAATAAAACGGTGCCACATGCACTGTGGTCTGCTCCCAAGGAAGCAGTTGCTGGATTCTTGAGTGGACTATTCTCTGCTGATGGGTGCGCTGTAAGTGGCCAAAGCACTACCGTCCAGTTAGGATCAACCAGTAAACGGTTGATTGATGAGGTTCAGATTCTGTTGTCAAACTTTGGTATCCGTTCATCTGTGTACTTCGTTAAAGATGCTGGAACAAGCATGTTGCCTGATAGTACCAGTGAATATGTACAATACGATACGCAGCCTCTGTTTTCGCTGCGTATTGGAAAAGACAATGTTGAGCGTTTTGAGCGAGCGATTGGCTTTATAATCGACAGGAAGAACGCAGTACTTGAACATACGACTCAGCAACGGTACAAGGAGCGGTTTGAGGATCGCATCACATCCGTCACGTTCGATGGGTTTGAAGCTGTGTTTGATATTGTCGTTGATGAGAGCCACTCATTCATCGCAAACGGACTGGTGGTGCACAACTGCTCAGAAATCACGCTTGCAACAGACGCAGAACGTACTGCTGTATGTTGCTTGAGTAGTGTGAACTTGGAATACTACGACGAGTGGAAAGATAACTATCAATTTATCCGCGACATTCTTGAAATGCTTGATAATGTTCTGGAAGTGTTCATTCAACATGCCCCCGATGAGATTCAACGTGCTCGTTATAGTGCCATGCGTGAACGTAGCGTTGGCATTGGGGTGATGGGCTGGCACGCCTTGTTGCAGAAACGAAATGTTGCATTTGAGTCAGTGATGGCTAAGGTGCTTAACAATAAAATCTTTGCACAAATGCGTGAATATGCTGACCGTGCAAATGGTGAACTTGCAGTTGAACGTGGAGAAGCGCCAGATGCGGTTGGATATGGTAAGCGTCTCAGTCATATGTTTGCAATTGCACCAACTGCAACATCCAGTATTATTCTCGGGAACACCAGCCCATGCATTGAACCATACCGTGCGAACGTATATCGTCAAGACACGTTGTCGGGCATCTTCTTTCAAGTGAATAAGTTCTTACGGAAAGTGATTGAGTCAAAAAATATCAGCGAAGAACGTCAACAACAAATCTGGGAAGCAATTGTTGCGGATGAGGGATCCGTACGGAATATCGATGAGTTAACTGAACACGAAAAGATGGTATTCCGCACATTCTCGGAAATTGATCAAATGTGGGTAATCGAACACGCCGCTGATCGATATCAACATATCGATCAAGGGCAATCGGTTAATGTTTACATTGCACCAACCTGTTCGATTGCACAATTACATGCTATTCATTTTGTTGCGTGGAAGAAGGGACTAAAAAGTCTGTATTATTTGCGTTCTAACAGCGTCATTGGCGCGGATAAAGTGAGTAAGTCAATTCGTCGAAACAAATCGATCGACGGGGTTAGCGAACCAGAGCAACAGGTTACGCTAATGGAAGAAACTTTCGTCAATCTACAGACACTGATTGATGATAGTGAATGTGTTGCATGTCAGTAACAGGAGATTCAAATGTCAACTTCATCGTCGCGAATGACTAGCCCACGTTCAACATTCAAGCCATTCAATTACGAATGGGCTTTTGAGTATTGGCTTAAACATGAACAGGCACATTGGCTCCATACGGAAGTCCCAATGTCTGATGACATTAACGACTGGAACAACAAGCTAACGGAAGAACAGAAGAACTTCCTGACACACTTGTTTAGATTCTTCACTCAAGGTGATGTTGACGTTGCAAGCGCATACGTCAACAACTATTTGCCGATTTTTCCACAACCTGAAATGCGAATGATGTTGCTTGGGTTTGGAGCACGGGAGGCGGTTCACATTGCAGCGTATTCGCATCTGATTGAATCACTTGGTATGCCTGAAACTACGTACAACGAGTTCATGAAGTACAAGGAAATGGCTGACAAGCACGCGTACCTCGAAGAATTCACTGCGAAGGATGAACGGTCGATTGCACAACAAATCGCGGTGTTTAGTTTGTTTACGGAAGGTTTACAGTTGTTCTCGACGTTTGCAATGTTGCTCAACTTCCCACGACATGGCCTAATGCGTAAAATGGGTCAGATTGTGACATGGTCAATCCGTGATGAGTCAATTCACATTGAAGCGATGACTCGAACGTTCGTCGAGTTTATTAAGGAACATCCGCACATCTGGACTAAAGAGTTCAAAGCTGAACTGGTTGAGATCGGCAAGAAGATGGTTGAGCTTGAGGATGCGTTTATCGATCTCACGTTCAACATGGTCCCAATGTTGAACATGACTGCCGAGGAAACCAAGCAGTACATTCGATATGTACACGATCGTCGGCTGATCAGTGTTGGCCTTAAAGGTACATACAAAGTGAAAAAGAATCCCCTACCATGGATCGATCTGATGATCAATGCGCCAATTCATGGTAACTTCTTCGAACAGACCATCACTGATTATAGTAAGGGTGCACACACCGGTGATTGGAGTCAGGTATGGGGCGCAATGAAACGACCAACTTTAACGCCATAACCCGTATAGCTTAACACTTGCAACAAAACTCCGTCTGTAAAAGGACGGAGTTTTGTTGTATTTCAGAGCTTCGTCAAACCAGTCAGTAGCTTCTTCCCAAGTCAGTGGTCGATTAATTGGTTGTAAAACAGCAGCTTGGGTACCCCTCTCGCTGATTAGCGCATCGTGAACCATGCAGGCAAATAACCACCGATCATCCAGTGGGTCTACTTTAGTGCAATTAAGTATTGGAACTGGGATTGACGCACCGTTGGACTTGAATCCTTTTGGAATTACCAACGTATTGCCATTGTAACTAACTACCAATTCATTGATTAAGGTTGCTACTCGATTGCGTTTGGTTACTTGAAAATCCCCAACAACGTTCATGTTAGTGCACCTGTTAAAAATTACTGTATATTTATTGTTGTAGTTGGGAATAAAAGTATGGTATTAAATAGGATATGAGAGTTGGTTGAGCTTGGATTCATGTTAAGGTGCGACAGTAGAATCTTGACGGTAAATGGATTGCAGATCATCGGGGATGGTGAGATCCTAACATATAACAACACCATTGAGCCATTGACGGTAATTAAAAAAGATCTGTATGAAATCACTACGATTCATCTCAATGATGGAGCTATTGAACTGCTTCCGTCGGATTGTGGGGTACTGTGCGCAATTGGTGCGACACCATACTACCGAATAAAATTAGCTTCCGATCTAACAGCTGGGGATGAACTATTCTCCCTTCAGCAAAGACCGTACATTGCACAACACGTTAAACATCAGGTAATTGATTCGACGGTTGTTGGCATACTGAACCGGACACTAACGGCAAATGAACTTGAATCCACTCTCGATGTGCTGAATGTTGCTGAGTTGCATCGCGTAATAGCACAACTCAAGTCATATCAACTCGAGTTGTGCTTAGATCGAGACGTTGGACAGTTGGTTGCACGCATAGCTTGGTCAATTGGTGAGTCATGCGTGTATGACACTGCACCAATGATGGTAACCTGCGTGTTGACTTTTACGCAATCAGGACAAGGACCTAGTCGTAGAGTCGTAAAAGTTGAGCAGCGTGGACAGGTAATAGTAAACACCTGTGCATTCCGAGTGCGCGGACAGTATCAAACTTGTATTACCGAGAATGGTATAATCGTATACCATGATACCGACTTTTCCCTGATGGAGCGTCACCATGAGTAAGCCTAAATCCAACCTGATCACAATGAACAAGCACCACGAACCGGCTCGTGAACAGATTGGTCGATTTCAAGGCAAAACGGCCAATCAGAACAACATGTATCAGTCTTTACATCAAAACGTGCTTACATTGGGGCTTGGATCAGCTGGTACAGGAAAAACGTATACAGCATGTCACTTTGCCGCTGAGCAACTACAAAAACGTAATGTACGTAAAATCATATTGACACGCCCAATTGTAGGTCTCGGACGTACTAATGGTGCGTTACCTGGAACAATGGAAGAGAAGTTGGAGCCATGGTATGCACCAATGATCAACACATTTAAATCGATTGTTAGTGCAGGTTGGTACGATACACAGAAGAAACATGGAAACATTGAATTGATCGGTCTGGAGTACGTACGCGGTCAAAGTTATGATGATACGATCATTATCGTCGATGAGGCTCAGAACTTAACGAGAGATGAAATTAAAGCAATGTCCACACGGGTTGGCGTCAACAGTAAGATCATCTTTATTGGTGACACGAGACAGTCCGACTTGAAAGGTAATGGCTGTCCAATATATGACTATGCGATGCTCGTCGCTCGGTGCAACGTTTCAAACATTGGATTTGTCACATTCGGCCATGAAGACATTGTGCGTAGCGATTTTGTGAAAGAGTTGGTAATTGCATTTGAGAAAAACGGGTGGTAATTCACCCGTTCTTATTCCGATGTACCTGATGTCGTGGTTTTCCTGTTCGCTTGTTCGAGTAAAGCCACGACACGGTCTAGCTTGTTTAACTGCTCTGTGATTTTTTCTGTCTTGTCCAACAATTTCACGTTTTGGGTTTCGACGGCGGACAGCCGTGAGCCGAACACCCCATAACCAAATGCGACGGTGACCGCTAATGTGACGATGGCTACGACATCCTTAATATTCAAGAATATTGGAATATCTTGTTGATTGCTCGGTTGTGTAGCCATGACAAAGGCCCCCATGATCTATCGTATGTAATATTTACAATCTTGACACGGGAATTTGGACCCAACTGCCATCCTAGTAAATACTAAACTAAAGTGCCCATGGGACGACAATCAAATGATGCTCGAGTTTGATCAAGTTATATTGACCTGGTTGGTCGTATCGATGATATGGTGTGCTGTGATTTCGGCATTTCTGTACTATCTCAACGTCAAGCATAAATGCCCATCTAATATTACATTGATACGAAACATCGTGTTCGGATTGATTGTGTTCGAATGTATAGCAGTAGGCTACGTGTTGGGGTGGATTAGATGGCCATCAAGTGCAATGGATCAGATCGCGGTCGTGAACATCTTTTGTACTACGTTATTGTCTTTAGTCACATTGCAGTTGTTTCAATGGAAGAAATATTTCGATGGACGGTAAAACGTACGTGTTAGACGAAATCGAAGTCTGTTTGACTGGTAGGGTAGCTACTCGTCATACACGATCAAATCGGACTGAGACCAAAGTGGAAGTCACTCCAAGAGAAACATCAAACGGTAATTGGAAAAAATGGGTCGATGTTGATACGTTGTTTGTTGTTGATTTGGTTAACGATAATCACATTTAATAAATGTTTTAAAAAGGTGAGGTTTTTTGACATGCAACGTTCAATGAGTGAATTAATTGCCATCGTTCAACAACGAATAGCAATCACACAAAGCGCGCTAGCGCGTACAACCGACCATCGTGTCCGAGCACATCTCACACGACACTTAAATCATCTTAAAGATGTTAAGATTGGGATGGTTCAAGTAACCGACATCACTAATCAATATGGCCAACAACAATATCTGTTGCATCAAGACATTCGAGATCTACACCAGTTTAAAAATTAAAATAAAAAATGTTATAATAAAGACTGTTCAAACGGAGCAGTCTTTCATGTTATCAACAATCCTTGGTCTAACCACCCCCGAACAGTTGTGTGATTTTCTCGTCGAAGCGATCGTTCAGTATGATTCAGGGCAATCGATGATCACTGACAGTGAATTTGATGAACTGGAGCGTGAGTTACGTGCAAAGGATCCACTGAATGCATGTGGATATACGCGGTTCCAAGTAAATCCATTGGTAGCTGAGAAGTACAATTATACGATGGGGTCGATTGCGCAGATTCCGTTAGAAGAAGCAGCTGGATGGATTGAGTCTAAGAAACGCAATGGGATTGCAGTCATGATGGTTAAGCTGGATGGCATTAGTTGTGGTCTAACGTACCACAAGGGCGTGTTGACAGCAGCTCATTTGCGTGGTGATGGTGAAAAAGGTTTTAACGTAACACACCATGTTCGCAATATTCCAAACGTGAAACACCGCATTGATTACGATCCAACGCGAGATCCTGAAGTTACCGTAGTTCGCGGTGAAATCGTTGTACGTAAATCGAAATTCGATCAGTTTAACAACGACATCGTCAAGCACCTAAAACGAGAACCATATAAAAACAGTAGAAATGGTTTAGCAGGAATGTTTTCACGGATCGATGCAGCTGAGTCTGGTGCGTATGCGAATGTGGAGTTTGTTGCATATCACCAATATGGACAGGGAAGTAAACTTAAATCAGATGTCCTGTTTCAGCTCGAGCGGTTTGGATTTGATGTTGTCAAATACTGGTACGTATCCAGTAACGACGATAGTGATTTTAACCCAGCAATGATTCAACGAGTTCGTGAACAAACAGACTACGAACTCGATGGTGTGGTGCTACAGATCAACAACGGTGACAACGATGAGATGGCGATGTACCCATCTACGCAGGTCAAGCTCAAGTCACCTGGGATCGATAATTTGGCAGAAACGACAGTAACACACGTTGAGTGGAACGTCTCACAAAACAATAAGTTGGTTCCGACAATATGGTTTGAACCTGTTACGTTATTGCAGACTACTGTCGTCAAATGCACTGGCCACAACTATGCCAACATCGTCGATAAAAACATTGGTCCAGGTACTAAAATATTAGTGACGAGACGTGGAGATGTGACACCTTACTGTGAACAAGTGTTGCAGTGTACAACCGCTCAATTGCCTGATTGTGAATACGACGTGGTAGGTCAGTTTGCATATGCACGTGGTGTAACGCCCCAAGTGCAAGCACTTGGGTTAAATGCGTTTTTCGTGGCACTTGACGTAAACGACATCGGTGAACAAACATGTCTAACGATTATTCAAAACAACGGATCAATGCCCGACATTGTTGACTTGTTGACAATGAGTGAATCGGACCTTAGTTTCTTAATTGAATCATCGGCAGTAGGCAAAAAAGTGCATTCAAACATTCAGGCGCGATTAAATGACGTTACGATGGACGTGATAATCGGTGCACACCCAAAAATGGATCAGGGGATCGGTCAACTGAAGATCAAGAATGTCCTTGAGTATTGGGCGGTTAACGGAAAGTGGGACGTTAGTGTTCTCGTTGATCCTGACCGTCTTGCAGTCACGCCACGGGTTGGTGAGAAGACTGCGGAATTGATTGCAACATCTTGTGCACGAATTGGTATTGTTGAATTTATGGCACGCCTCACGGAGCACACTGGGAGAGACTTTCAGCCTAAGATATACGATGGCATTTATTCCGGTGAAGTGATTGTCTTCTCAGGATTTCGCGACGCGGTCCTGAAGGATAAGTTGATTAAGCGTGGGGCTGACGTTGCTAATTCCTTAACCAGCGCAACTACGATACTAGTGGTAGATGACGTGAATGGTACCTCAGGCAAGATCTTGAAGGCCAGAAAACAAGGTACGAAAATCATCGCAAAGCGAGACTTAGTCGTTGACTAACATGTAAACCTCTGATAACCTCAGATTACACAGTCTGAGGTTATTATTATGGAAGTTAGTGCAACTCAACAAATGCTGAAAGATGTCGTAAAGGATGCTTTGGTTGAAGTAATCAACGGAAACAAACAACGTGAAGATGGTGAGTTTGGAAACCTCCTAACCGTAATGGAAGATCCCGCTACTGGAAATCGTCATGGAGTATACTATCTGCTGGGTGAGGTAGTTGAAACAGAAAAGTATTTGGATCTGATTCAGTATATTGATAGCATGGATGCAGAGGATACGTTGCATCTTAAAATTAACAGTGAAGGCGGTGACGTTACTACTGGGATTGCCATCATTCAGTCTATGCGAACCACAGGTGGATTCATCGTAACAGAGCAGATGTCAATTGCAGGTAGCATTTCTGCGTTGATGCTGATGGCCGGTGATTCGATCGTAATTAATGATTTTGGTGTGACACTATTTCACACTTACTCAATTACCGTTGGTGGCAAACGACATGAGCTCAATGCCTTGATGGCTGCTGAGAACGTTCGTTACAAGCGAGCAATTAAAGACTTGTGTAGTGCAGTGCTCACAAAACGTGAACTGAAGAATATTGAAAACGGCATGGATGTTTGGATTCAAGCCGACGATATGAACACCCGATTGCATAAAATCTCCCAACAAACCGATGCCGTGGCTCAGGGTGTCCAAGTTACAAGTGTCCGCCAGGAACTTGATTAACTTTTTGTAAAAACAGACATATAATAATGCTTTATGGAGTATGTTGTATGTCTGATCTTGAAACCGTGCTCACTGGTCATCTAATGCTGGACGAACCAAGACCATCTGGGTGGAGACCTGTAAATTGTGCCATTTGCAACGATCATGGAGCTAAAGGTAAACGAGGTGGGTTTTTATTTCAAAATGGGGCTGTGAGTTACCGTTGCTTCAACTGCACGCACAAGGCATCGTGGCATCCGGCTTTTGAACAGCTGCCAAACGACAGCATGCAGATTGTGTTTGATAGTTTTGGCGTGACCACCGATGTGATACAACGATTCACGTTTAATGCGTCTAATGCGAAACCAAAAGAAGATCGTGAACGTCAGTCAACCCCCACAGTCGAATTGCCAGCTGGTGTAGTTAAAATAGCTGATGCTTCCGATGAAATTAAGCAGCTCGCAATTAACTTTCTCGTCGAGCGAAAAATAGATCATCATGTTGATAAGTTTTTTGTTGGGGATTTAGTTGCGGATCAGGTTACAAACTGGACAGGATACTTATGTCACGTGGTTAAATTAGATGGACGTAACGTCTTTGTTGAGGGTAGAGAAATACTTGGTGTTATTAACGATAAGCGACCCAAGTATCGTGGGTTAGGTAAGAAACAGCAGGTGGTTGGAAATCTCGACACAATCAAACGCACTGGATCCGACCCACTATATGTGGTTGAAAGTTACTTCGATGCACTGCTGATCGATGGTGTATGTACATATACGATGGATATCAGCGAGGAACAGGTAGAACTGTTGAACAAGCGAACTACTCGACCTAAGGTTGTAGTACCTGATCGAAATGTGCGCCACAATAAGTTCTTGCGAATTGGTCAGCGTAACAGTTGGGAAATTAGCTTTCCAGAGGTATCTAAAGATTGTGTTGATGTTGGTCAGGCTATTGAGAAGTACGGGTTGCTGTACGTGAAGCTGTCACTAAATGAACAACGCGTTCCATGTGCTGGTATTGGAGAGATTATGATGATGTCGTGGAGTGGTAAATGAGTTATACAAGTTCTGATATTCAAGTACTGAGTGATAGAGATCATGTGAGATTACGGCCTCACATTCTACTGGGATCCACAGACCTAGTTACATTAACAGTACCAGACTTGCACTCACTCAATCACTTTGATGTGATCGCATCTCCTGCTACGTTTAAGTGTTTGTGTGAGATTATCGACAATTGTGTTGATGAATTTGTGCAACATCGACCTAAACATCCAACCATCACGATTGAGTACAACCACGATGGGTTAATCACTGTGCATGATAATGGTCGTGGGATCCCAATTGATATGCACGAGACTGGAGTTCCTACCCCACAAGTAGTATTCACGCAACTCAGGTCGGGACGAAACTTCAAATCGAACGACGTTGGTGTTATTGGCATGAATGGCGTCGGGAGTAGTGCTGTTGCATATGTCAGCACATCGTTCAATGTGACAATTCGACGCGATGGGAAACTATATCAACAAATATATTTGAATGGATGTGAAACGATTGATGCGCCAACGATCAGCGCAGGTGATGGTAAGTCAACAGGTACATCGGTCTCTTATCGGGTAGATCCATCAGTTCTCCCACATGCGACGTTGCCGATTGAGTTGGTGCGTGCGCGCGCAAAAGAAGTTGCATTGTGCAATCCTGGATTACTTGTAGTGTTTCGAGAGGTATCCAGCGTTTCAACCAATGATGAACAATACTGTTACGTTGGTGGTATTTGCGATATTGTCAAGTCACATGACTTTAAATTTGAGATCAACACTAGTATCTGTCGTGGTAGTGTGGTGATTAAATTACTACCCAAACAACTCGACACCAACATGTGTCTTACCTGGGTAAACAGCTCATATCTGTATGAAGGGGGGAAGGTAGTAACGCAGCTCATAAACGCAACTACGGAACAGTTGTTGTTGCCGCAAGTTAAACGTAATCTACCAAAACACCTCAAGACAATCACTGATGTTAAGTATGGTCTTGTGTGTATCGCCGATCTCAAAATTAAAGATCCAAAATATGATTCGCAAGTGAAGACACGGATGGTAGGACCGTGTCTACGTCAAGACATCTTGGACGGAATGGTAAAGTGTAAAGCTGTAGATTCCGCGAATTTTTCTGCGTGGGTGAACAACGTAACTAAGTTGATCGTTCACATGCACGACAAAGTTGCAGTAAAACAGCAGCAGCAGAATAACAAGAAGACTGGAGTGATACCAGGTTTCATGGATGCGACTGGACGTGATCGGTCAAATAGTCGTCTGCTAATCGTTGAAGGGCTGTCCGCAAAAGCGTTTATTGCAGCTGCACGCGATCCTGAGACTACAGGCGCGTATGCACTAACAGGTAAAATCAATAATGTATACAATGAGACTGTTAGTGCAATTCTTAAAATGGAAAAGCTGACAAAATTGCAAGAAGCTACAGGACTGATTCCAGGCGTCAAGTTAGCTGACAGTGATCTTCGGTTTGCTAAAATTTGCATTGCATCGGACGCAGACACGGACGGTGGTGACATCACGACGTTGCTAGTGAACTACTTCTACAAATTTTGGCCAGAAATGTTTGATCCAGCCAACCCACTAATCTACAAGATGGTGATGCCAAACGTGGTGGTGCGGCAACGTGGACAGATATACCACTATAAGTCACGTAGTGACTTTGAAAAGTCAAGGCACAGTCACGTTAAAAATGTGGAGTATATGAAAGGACTCGGGTCAATGTTAAAGGAAGATTGGAAGAAGGTACTGAGTAATGATGAGTACATGGTCCCAATCGTAGACGATGGAACGATGGGTGATGTTTTGCGTTTATTGTTTGACGTTGATGCTGCCAAAGAACGAACTGCTTGGTTGGAGGGATGATATATGAGCCAGATGAAACCAAAAGATGTAGAAAATTTACGTCGTGAATATGGGCTTTATACCTTGAGTAACCGGTGCATGCCATCAATTGCCGACGGACTCAAGACTGTACAGCGACGAATTATTTGGAAAGCGATCGACGGGAAAGTCATTAAGACGGCCAACCTGGCAGGTAAGGTGATTGCAATTCATCCCCACGATGAGTGTTCTGACAGTATCTCACGTTTAGCTGCTCCGTACCTCAATAATATTTGTTTGCTAAAAGGACATGGAGCATTTGGGACTTGTATTGAACCAAACGAATTTGCAGCGTCTCGTTACACCCACGTTGAGCTGTCGGACTTATGTGAAGAGTTGTTTCTGGTTGACTCTGATGTCGTAGAAATGCAAGACAACTATGATCACTCAGAACAGGAGCCCGTTTGTTTTTATCCGTTGCTACCAATGGTATTGATCAATCCACATCGTGGTCTCAACCTTGGCTACAAGATTAACATCTTACCACGAGATCCTATTCAAGTAATTGACAATCAAATTAGTTACTTGAAGAATGGAAATGTAACAAACATCGATGTTAAGTATCTACCGTACAACATCATCGCAACTCCACTAGGTGATGGACGGTATGAAATTAAAGGTGAAGTGCAACAGGTTAAGCGAAACAAGTTCGTAATCACCAACGTTCCACCACAGATTACACACGTGCAGGTTATGGAACACGTTGAAACGTTGAAACGTAACAAGCAGTTGATTGCGTTCATCGATCGAAGTGGTGAGAACTACAACATCGAAGTAACTTTATCAATGGAGCAATATAACCACTGGACTGAAGGAGAGTTGGATCTGGTTGAGTTGTTTAAGTTAAAGACGACAACTAAAGAACTATTAAGCTGTATCGATTTTGATGGTAGCAAAGTTCTGAGTGTCACGCCATCTGAGATTATTGCAAGGTTTTGTGATTGGAGATTGACAATATACGAGAAACGTCTCGATCACCAACTTGCAATTAAAAATGAACAACTCAATAACGTAGTCGATGTGATTACGGCAATTGAGAGTAGATTCAATGAAGAGCGATTCAATGATCGACCTGCAATGAAAACGTGGTTGATGGGATTGACACCTGGGATCGTTGACATAGATCGGATTTGTGACATGCCTTTGTCTGGGTTCACCAAGACTGCATTGATCGAACAAAAGAAACGACGAGACGTCATCGTTGACGACATCTCAAAGATTGAGAGTCTCCGAAACGATCCAGCAGCGATCAAAAAGTTGTATATTAAGGAATTAACAAAGGTAAGAAAAACATTAGTTGATTTTGTTACATAATTTTTCTGATAATCGTTTTACTGTTTTGATTGTTAGGAAATTTAACGTGAGCAAAAAACAACCACCCGTTAAAGCTGATGACCAGCGCGAGATTTCACTTGGCAATGAGGGAGTTGCTGTGTTTTTGGATCCTGGTCGGACCAAAGCTAAGATCTACGGTAACTCTGCACCTACTCTCGGTTCAGGTGTGTATAAGTTGTACACCGACAACCGTGGGGAACCGGTGTTCGAACTGCGACCAGTTGCACACATCCAACGGTTCTTGAATGAGTCAACTACTGTATACGAAAAGATGAAAGGACGTCTATCTCGGTTTGCTACACGGGGCGATAAGTGCCGGTTGATGGGGTTTCGTAACAGCTACGGGATCATTTTACATGGTCGTCCAGGGACCGGGAAGACCACTGTGGTGACACAATCAATTATATACTTCCTCGAAGCGGGTGGAATTGTGTTCCGTTGTGGTGGTGATTCCGATGAGACATTCCAATGTATTCAACACTTCCGGACACTGTCTGATACGCCGATCTTGCTTGTCGTAGATGACATTGACCGCGCGTGGTCGATTACCAACGATCATGTTGACAATGACATTCTACAGTTTTTGGATGGTTCCAATTCTGTTGATAACATTTTCGTCATTGGCACCACGAATCACATTGATCGGATCAGCGATGTGGTTAAGCGACAAGGACGGTTCGATGAGTTCGTACCGGTGCCTGGATTGGATGATGCGGTACGACTCGAGTACATCACCAGTGTGGTCGAACGAGCAGTTAGTGTCGATTTGCTGAAGGACTCGCATCGGCAATCCACGATTGATCTCGCATATAAGCACACGAAGGGTTGTACTTTCGCAGAAGTGCACGGAACACTAGCGTTGTTGATCATTGATCGGCTTTCCATCAAACAAATCAACGAACTCCGTGACGTCAAGGCCAGTGAATAACTAAGTAACACACCACTTGCTCCAGTAAATACAAAATCGGTTTATTGGAGCAGTGCACATGTTGTACGTAATTAAAAACTTGGTAAATGGTACATATCTTGCACGTGCTGGTGGGTTTGGTACTGTAACTGAATCAATGGCATATGTGACATACCAATCGGCAGTTGATGCAGTAAAAGACTATAAGTTTGATCCTAATGCAGTATTAACCATCGAACCCTGCACCAAGCCAACTGCAAGTCAGGTTGTAAAGACGATCGACGAGTGGATCAAACAGACAAAAGAATCATGTCCAATGCAGGTTGATCTTGATGATATGATCATTGGTAAGATTAACACAATGGTGACTAATCTGAATCTACTCAAAGAGTTAGCCAAAGGTAGCGAGAAGAACTACGACGACTTACGCCGTGGGCAGTTACTGTTGCAGAGTATTAGTAGCGTGTACCTGCACGACATCCCCAATGATGTAATCAAATACTTCATGTGTTAATTGGGAGAACTGACATGCAAGCGTTGAAGTTTAATCAACAGTTGATGCCCATTTTATGGGACGGTGATTCTTTGAAGTCGGGGATTAAAGATCACGTATTACATGTCGTTGATCAATTTATTGATGAAGCTGGTCTTGATACGCTTGATCTATTGGATGTTGTAATCACGGGATCGTCTGCGGGGTTTAATTGGACATATCAGTCCGACATTGACGTGCACATTGTATTTGATCATGAAGCTGCCAAAGTAACCTTCCATGACGATATCGGTGACGTAATTGATTCCAAGGTACAGATGTGGAACGAGAAGCATAACATCACGTTTGGTGGACACAAGATTGAGTTGTACCTGCAGGATCCTGAAGAAGAATTTCATGGATCGGGCATTTATTCTTTATTTCACAACAAGTGGCTATCTAAAGCATCTAACCAACCACCGATTATCGACGAACAGGATTTCAAAGATAACTTTAACAAGTATAAGCAACAGGTTCTGGATTCGATTCATAGTGGGGAATTGAAGCAAATTCAAAAGACTTGGGATGCTATTAAACAATATCGACAGTCGGGTCTCAAAACACAAGCTGAGGAATTCAGTGTACCAAATTTGGTATTCAAAGAACTACGCCGCGAAGGATTGATAGATAGATTATCGAAACACCGACTTGAGTTAACCGATCGTCAGTTAACCATAGTATGAGGAGATTACAAATGAATGATGTAACATACAGTATCTATCTCGATGGTCAGCTGTTGCGCGAGAACGTGCGGAGTGATGTTGAACGTCAAATGTTCATTGAGAGTTTGCCACCAGAACAGCGAATCAAGGTTGTTGTACAAACGGTAGTTGATGGCAAAGTAATGCAGCCGCTTTTTGGTTGAGGAAAGAAAATGACCAATCATGACGAGGTTCAATACTTTTTGGATAGCGCAAAAGACTTGCAAGAGCGAGTCGTGGAATTGTTTGAAGATGATATTGAGCTACAAGACTTATTCGAAAAAGTAGTGTTGCACATTACGGACAACTTGGAGAAGACGCGTGAGTGATTCACTAAACGAAGGCATTCAACGAAAAAAACGTTCACATGCTGACATTGTGGCTGCTAAGATCTACCATCGCGACTATTTGAAGACGCGAGATAAGTCTTACCGCAAATACGATCCAGACAAATATGCACATATGCGTGTTGTTGATAACTCCGAATTGCTTGATCAGGAAGAACTGGTATCTGAGGGGATGGGTGGTTTCGTAAGAGGAGTCATTCAGAGTGGCCGTGAAGGTTCAGTTGAGCAAGATATTACTAAGTTACTCAACCGCATTAACCACTTGGTTATGGATCTGGTGCATGATGGTGACCATGCGGCTGACGACAGTGATGGCGATGATTCAACAGACGACCACCACGACCACCACGACCACGATACGACTGACCATGGTAATGATGCTGATTCTAGTCAAAACACTGATCCAGTACACGTACTGACCAAGGCAAATGTGTTACGTGCAATGGGCATTCGTCGAGATTCACCCAATGCCGATCAAATTTATCGCGATAGGATGAAGCAATTTAATGCCAATCCGTCATCAGATGCAAACCAACGTCTACTAGATGCAGTGATAAATGCATTAAGTAACAGCAATGCAGATCACGACGACGACGGTGACGGTGACGATGAATCTCATGTTCCACGACCAAGTACACGTGGCGATAAAAGCATCAAATTAAAAGATGTTAATACTGTCGAAAAACTGTTGCAGCGATATACCGATGAAGAGTTAATTAAAGGATCGTCATTCGTTGATCCTGATACAGATGAGATTGTAAATGGTACAGTAAACAGTGCTATTCACATGTTCAAAGCTGCGATGCAGGACAATGAGGTAAAAGAGTTCCTCGAACATCTTGAGAACGTAATTAACGGTGGACGAGAACCAACGCATTCAACAGATGATACTTTTTATAAGAGTGATTGGATCCTGTTTCCAGATGTCAATGCAAAACAGTGGCGACCAGTTAAAAAAGGTCAAGAAAACGTCATCACTAAAATCTTTGCAAACAATCCTGTCGTGGCCAATGCATTTACTGCCGTACTCATCGAAGATGGCAATCAACCATCGTATTATGTATTGCGGTTAAAAGAATTAAAAGAAGACGACTTTAAGGGAATCAAGTCGTTCAATCGGTTTCCAAGAGGGTGGTTGAAAACCGCCAAACACCGGATGGGTGCGCCAACTACAGGTAGAGGGTTCAGTAGCGAGGACCAAGCAAAATCAGTGATGGATCATTTCGGTGCTGACGAATTCTCCGAAATCGTAGAGGATGGCGGTCGGTTTTTTATTGAAGTTAATGTATTCAATAACAAACAACAAGATGATTCTCAGGAAGACGTAGATGATTCTCAAGAAGACGTAGATGATTCTCAAGAAGACGTAGATGATTCTCAGGAAGATGCAGATGATTCTCAAGAAGATGTAGATGATGAAGAGCACGACGAAGAAGACTCGAAACGATGGTACATGTCGGACTGGATCGTGATTCCACCACGTGATGCTCGTCAACCAAGACCATCCTCCGTAGCGAGGGTCCAACGGTTCTTTGATGATCATCCGAAGTTGAAAAATTTGTATACTGTTCAACATGTTGTTATTGGTGATAATAAGTATGGTGTTTTGCGGTCCAAGAAATATAAAACACATGACGTGACAAACAATCGTCCAATGTCGATGATTGTTGACCCAAACACCGGTAAGCCATTTCCCAATAAGGAAAGTGCTGAACGGATGATCACGTATTTGGAAATGGATGGGTTACTTGCACTTGCACTCACACCTGAAAAGGATCTCTGCCTACAGGCAACTACTAAAGTCCAAACAGAAAGTGACTTATCAATGGTCCGTCAGATTGGGTTTGGCCAGTACTACGCACATGAGATGCTTGCAGAAGGTGAGCGTTGGGACAATACAAAAGCATATGTTGGTGGGTTTGGTAAATCACTTGTAACGCAGATTGGCGACAAGTATCGTGACATTGCACAGAATAGCATGATTGGTAAAGCGATTTCCGCAGCCAGGAGTGCTGTTAACAAATCACGTGCTAAGCGAGAAAGCCAACGCGCCCAAAGAAACATGTTGCAGATCGAAAAGGTAATTAAAACGATCGCACGGATGCGAGGACGTTTAAACGATGAAGAGAGATTCGATCGGATACTGGAACGCTGCATTAAACGAGCGTTCCCCGTTCCTGCTGGATATCGACTGTTTAAGCAACTATATGCACATCACTCTGCTACACACTAGTAGCAGGGCGAATAGTAATCGAGCCAGGTGATCCATCTGGCTTTTTATATGTCAATTGAGCTGAGTGCTCATTCTCCGCTAGTGTCTTACAGATCACCCCACGTTGCCGAAGCTGAATAACGAGTTCGCGTTTAGCGTCTTTGACGTTGGTTGAATGGACCACTTTTTTCTGACCATCGAATGTAATCTCGAAGGGAACCTTGATCTTGGTGCTTTCTTCGAGACGTTCAGTTGTCCGCCACGAACCAGCGTTGCTACGGAAATACTCAAGCTGTCGAACGGTATATCGTAGGATCTTTAAATGCTGCTCATACTTATCACCATCGGCAGCAGATGGTTGTTTGACCCCATGAGCACGATAAGCTGTGAGTAGCAGCTCAATTGCATTCTTCCAATGTTTTTCGGGATCTTTTGCAGCATCTTTAATTGATTTTTCAATTTGACGCACAAGATACTTGCTCCACATTCCCTCATTTACGTATTCGACCAGTCGCATGTTGCAAATTCCCAATGAAATAATTTATATTTACAATCATCATCAGTAGGAGTAGTACTATGTCAAATCGTCTCGGGCCATCGATGACCCCATGCTTTTGTTACATTTCACCGATTGCAACGTTGAACCATGTGGCACAATTCGACACACACTTGGTACTCGCACACTTGGTGTTGACAAACGAGCACTATCGTCGCTTTTATGAAGACCTCGGAAAGCGTGGTGACACCATCATCATGGACAATAGTGCGTTTGAACTTGGGGCGTCATTTGATCCAAACATGCTAATGGAGTTGGGTGAGTCGATTAATGCCACATGCTTAGTCCTCCCCGATTATCCAAATCACGATCCATCACGGACAATCGCAGCGGCAGAAGAGTGGGCTCGAAAATTCTCGAGGAAATTCCAAACAATGTTCGTACCACAATCTTCAACCGGTGATCTGAACGGTTGGTTGCGAGCATATGACTTTGCGGCAAATTATCGTTATATTGACGCTATTGGGATGTCTATTCTTGGAATCCCAAATGCACTGCCGGACGTCCCACGCAACATGGCACGGATCATTATGACGCAGAAGTTGATTGAACAGAATCGTGTGGCCAAAAAGTATCACCACTACTTGGGTTTGAACGGTAGTCCGAATGTGGAAATCCCAGCATTGCTAGCACAGGGACTGTTGAACTCGATTGATAGCTCAAATCCATTCTGGACTGCATACTGTGGGATTGGTTACAACCCTTCATATGAAGCATATGCGGGCGTATCGAAACAGTTTCTACCTCCAGTCGACTTCATGTCACGCCTACGAGATGATACGCATCATACTGGTGTTACACCGGAACTAGAAATGTTGATTAAAAATAACATATCATTAACGGAGAAATTGTTTTCATGAGTGATGAAGAATGTCGAATCAAACCGTTTGGGATATCGTTAATCGAAAGTTAACCAATCTACAAGCAGCATGTGACCGACACCTAGGTGTCGGTCACTCTATTTCAGAATACGTGAAAGAGTATCACGGTGCCGCATTGCTTGCCATCAACAACGGGAGTTTCGGGAATCGATATGCGCATTGGAGCAAGTACAACCTACGATACGGGATGTATTCAGTCGATGGGTTGATCGGTGAATGTTTAGCAGCGATGTGGTATATGCGTCAAGGAATGTGGGTGTGGATGGATGAATCACATTCATCACAAGTGCAAGGAATCGATCTTTGGATCCAACATCCAACGTGGGCATATTCATATGCCGTATCTGTCAAGTGTCGAAATTTGCACGCCTTTGAGGTATATCAATCGGACATCCCCGTAGATACAACTGTCAATCGGATATGTTTTGTGGACATTGATCACAATTTGATTGAACAATTTTCTATGGAAGCATATAAACAGGCATCGAACAATGGAACGAGTCAACCTGGTTTGACTCAATTACGGAAAACCAAATTCGCCAAGAGTGGGGACTTCAGTTGGTTTTAATGGGGTTTTATTGGATAATGGTCTTAGGTTTTACGAAGGAGACCGTTATGTCGATGATCCACATTTGCAGTCCTACCGCAGCATCGTCTGTTACTGGGATTCCCCAAAACTGCATTCAACCAAACGCTGTCGATCTGCCGATCAAAGCGATCTTCGCAATCGACACCACGTCCATGTTTGAGATCGGATTGAACCACAAGAAGCATCGAGTCAATACATTGGTTGAACCGATTGATGGTTATTGGAATCTGGATGCTGGTGTTTATGAAGTTGTATACGATTTCGAGCAGATGGAAATCGCCGACGATGAGGCGGGTTTTGTTATCGTACGTTCCACGTTCAATCGTAACGGTTGCAAGTTGTCGTCAGGTCTGTTCGATTCTGGCTTCAAAAGTAACACTGCTGCGGGGGTGTTGACAGTGTGTGGACCAACACGAATCGAAGTCGGTGTTCCCGTTGGACAGTTTATCCTGTTCAAGTCAGAGATGCTTCATCGGTACAATGGATCGTATGGGCTCGATGCTAACGGTCAACCAAAGGTAGACGAGCAGCGGTATATCACTGAATAAGAAAATGGCCCGTGAGGGCCATTTTGTTAACATTAATGAGGTGAAACATGGGTAGTACAAAGCACAAGGTAAACAAGTTCCTCTTCGTCGACATTGAGACGTCGGGACTTGAAATGGGAACGCTGACTCCTTGGGGGAGCGGCGACAATTTGTATCAGGTACTCCAAATTGGAGCTATCGTATGTGACGGCAACTTCAATGAGGTTGATCACATTAAGATCGAAATTCAATTCAACGAAGAAAAGTATGCTTGGTCACCAAAAGCGGAAGCCGTACATGGGTTGACAAGAGAGTATCTCGCTGCAAATGGAATGCATGAGGAAGATGCGGTTGCGGCTTTTTGTGAGTTCGTGTATCGGTGGTTCGGTAAATCAGGTATTTGCGTAGGTGGAACAAACGCAGGGACGTTCGACAAACCATGGCTACAACATTGGATTAAAAGCCATGGGATCGATTTCACTTTCGGTCATCGGAACATTGACACATTCCCATTGGCTCGCGTCTTGTTTGATGCACATGATAGTAACGAGACGTTTGCTGTACTTGGAATTGAGCGAACCACACACGATGCGTTATCTGATGTTAGAGCATCGCTGCAATTTGTTCAAATGGTTAAGCAGCTTTGGGATACCGCTTTGGAGCGTACATGATGATTAGTCTATCGTTTGCGGAAGTTAAGGCATGTATTGACGATCACACGTCACGATCAATGGACCATGATGTGATACTCGGTCTCGCACGTGGAGGATTAGTACCAGCGGTTATGCTGTCGCATAAGCTAAACATTCCACTGGTTGTCTGCCAATATTCGTCAAAGCACGGAAAGGGGACTACTCAAGAGCAGGATTTTTTACCCGATCTTCAAGGTAAGAGAATATTGATTGTCGACGATATTAACGACACTGGACATACTCTAAGAGAGGTGTTCGATTATTACATTCGTGGAAATAGCGTGGAAGCATACACGTTAGTCAAACGGGTCGGAACATGCTTCGATCAAGGTACTGCGTCACTAATTGCAAGAACTGATGATTGGTATGTGTTCCCTTGGGAGGTTGAAGCATGAATACTGGAACGGTTATGTTTTGGAGTTTGGTTGGTTTGATATTGGCACTTGTCGTCTTGTACAACTGGAAGCACCAATACAACATGCGAACTAAAGCATGTAACAGTTGTGAGCATCGAGTTGCCAACAAATGTGGCATCTGCGGTTGTTGGTTAGTTCCAAAAAAACTGATCCCGATGACCGAATGTCCCGACAACAAGTGGGAGTGTTGAAAAATGTTGAAAAAACATTTAAACTAAATTGAACATTTTTGTGGTTAGAGGAAATTGAAATGAACACGAACTTCTCATGGGCAGATAGACTCGCCCTCATTGCTCACTACAATCCACCGCTGAGCCATGCGGCACAGGTGTTTAATGTCAGTTTGGCTGAAATTAAAACAGCATTGCGAGTTCAGAATGATGGGTCGATTGTCGAGTCCAAAATCGATTTGGAACAATATGCAAACATCTTCGATCCAATCAACATCAAACCGATCGTACACAAGCGACGAGGTCGTCGTGGATCTAAGATTATGGACGCGATTATAAACGTCCCTAGTACGCCGGTTGAATTGAATGGATATCTTGCACAGCACGGCATCAAGGAAAGCATTCTACGCCAATATACACGCTTTAAACGCACTGCAACTGATCCAGTGAAAGCTGCTCAAGTTTTACCCATCAAAATATGGGAAGAAAACGGAATACGTTACGTCCAAAAAATATCGGAATAATAAAAAAGGCCCCGAAGGGCCTTTTTTTGGTTGAAATTAACCACCAATCAAAATATCTGCGACTTGACGTGCAATGATCTTTTGATTTTTGTGGGTCTGGATGTATCGAACCAGGTTGATGGCCGATACTTCATTCTCAACCAATACAGGATCCATGTCTTCAGTGACATCAGCCCAACGATACTTGCCACTTGCCACATCTTCGACCAGAACGAAGTCTGGGTTGGTTGGGTGGAAGAACATGTAGCTTTCACCGAAAGTATCACGTGCAGACTTACGGTGCAAACCGTTTGGCAGACCAGTCTTCATGTCAACGTGGCCGTCGGCGCGACGTTTTTTGATTTGCTGATACAAAGTCGCAGCATAGTTCTTCGCAACGCCTTTTGCAGTTACCATGTGTTCAATGAACATGCCACGTGGCATGCGTGGGTTGGCGTGTAGCACACGATAACCATAGTTGGCGTTTTTGTTCTCGTCGTGACCGGCTACTTTGCGGTTGCCGCCACGTTGATTGTATTTTTCGAACTCCGCTTCATCGAACTTCGGAATATCGTCGTACTCAACAACATCGGAATCGTCTTGATCGTCATCATTGAGATCAGGTTGAGTTGGTCTTGGTTTAGCACCACGTGGTTTTTTGGTAGATGGTGCTGGAACATCATCATCATCATCATCATCGTCCATCGATGCGAAACGTGCTGCACGACGCTCAGCGTCACGTTCAGCACCAGTTTTCGCACGTGGCGTTTCATCTTCCTGCATTTCACGATATGAGCAAGAAGACTCATTGATACCTGCAAACCGACGCAGTTGTTGCAGTTGTTGTTCGACAAGAACGTTAGATTTGCGACCCATGTCCGCACTCTCCTTAAGGTCTTTGGTTTTGATTGCCACTTTCAGTTTCGGATATTTGTCCAATAGTTCGCGCAACTTGGCTGTTGGAACGGCTCTGTCCGATTTGTTAACGTATGTGCTTGTTGATGGCTGCATCAAGTACCGAGCACGACCAACTTTCACGTGATATACTTTTCCTTGGCGTTTATACGCGGAGAATGTTTTCTCGTCGTCACGCAAAGCCCACTTGGTGCCCTTACAAACAGCTACCGCACCAGCAAATGTAACGACTTCAGAGATGTGAACACCGTCTTCGTCGCATACTTCTTTCACATCTTCCGACTCAGTGAGCAACACCAGGCCTGAATACGTGATGGACTCCATTTGTTTCGCAGCTTTCGATGCAGCACCATCGGTGTCATCCAAGTCATCAGTGTCTTCGCCGTCTTGGTCTTGATCACCACCATTGCACTCATCGCAAGCTGCTTTGAGTTTCGTGATGATGTCAGCTACTTGATCTTCAGAGATTTGTTTTGGATCGTTATCCAACACTTCAATTGCGAGGTCGGTAAATTTATCTTCATCGGACAGGTCAATGCCTTTCTCGGAAGCTTCATCACGAATGACTTCAAGCCACTTCTGAATATCCGAATCTTGAACTTCTGTCATGGACGAGTCGTCTTGTGGCTCTTGTACGTCGTCGTCTTCGTAATCCTGCATGTTGGCCATTTCTGACTCCATCATTAAAAGGTGTACAATTATTTAGAAAGATCCGAAAAATCGCAATGTATGGCGTTGATTGAGTTGAACTTTTTGGTCCTAGTCCGAAAAGCAGTAGACGACCACGTCAGATAGAGAGTAGTATATAACATGATTGAGAACTCCGGAGACAGACCCATGGATATTAGCTATCGCTGCAGTGTAACGAACAACAACGTGATCCATGTGGATTATGTTGAAATGCCCAAGGCACGTAAGCAATCAACTCGACCACGTAAGGTTAATTACTTGAATAACGCTGATCTGTTGAAACAGGTCATCTTGAGTAAAGAACGTGGAAAGATGAGCGATGAGTTAGCTAAGATGTTGATGTTGTTGGTTCAGCGGTATGCGTCCCGTGGTAATTTCGTGAACTATAGTTACAACGACGACATGCAAAGCGCCGCACTGTTGCAGTTAATGACGTCATGGTCAACATTCAAGCCGGAACGCAGTTCAAATCCATTTGCGTTCTACACTGAATGTATCAAGAATAGTTTCCGATATTATTTGACAACCGAGAAGAAACATACAACTTTACGTGACATGTTGTACATTGAAGCTGGATTGAATCCGTCATACAACTTCGACAACCAATGTAACGACAACCACTTCGTTGAGGATGAGCAGAGTTACGACCACGTAATTGCGCAGACAACAGCAATAGAACGTGCATTGGATGGTGCAGAGGATCTAGTGCCTAGAAAACCTGTATCTGTGTTTGCAGATGTTGAAGAGTAACATTGACAAATAATTTACAAACCATTAAAGTAATAAAACCGTTGAAGGAGTTGTTGAGATGAAAGAATTTTCCGTTTCAGAAATATTTGGCCCAGTGCAAGAAGGTGAAGGTCCATTTTATTCTGGCTATCCTACGCTGTATGTTCGGTTTGCTCGTTGCAATCTCAGCTGCCCTGGGTTTAACAACCCGACTAACGTCGACCCAAGTACGCCTGAAGTGCTTGGATTTGATCCGAAGCGGATTAAATTGTTAGATGAAATGCCGATGATTACAGTTGGGTGCGATTCACAGTATGCCGTACACGAGCAGTTCAGTCACCTATGGTCGAAGATGACGGCAAGTGCAATTGCAGAGGATTTGAAAAACCGACTCCCAACCGGTACATGGATTCACGAAAAGACAAAGCAGCCATATGTGTTGTCTTTGACGGGTGGTGAGCCAATGTTGTATGCGAAGCAGTGGTTCGAGATTTTAAGTCACGAGTCAATGAATGATCTACAAATTGTGATCATTGAGACAAACGGGACTGTCCCACCTGCACCGTCACTTCGTAATGATATTGCATCGTGGCTTGCGAAGGACAGCCGTCGTCGTTGGGTGTGGTCTGTGTCGCCAAAGTTATCTGCATCAGGTGAGAGTTGGGATGCTGCCATTAGACCAAAAGCAATCGGTTGCATGTTGTCCGATTACGTTGTCACATATGAGACGGATTACGCGGAAGAAAACTTTGACGTATCGGACCAAGTTCAATTCTATCTCAAGTTCGTGGTTGGTGATAGTGACCGTGACTTTGCTGAAGTTGAAACGGCATTGGAACAATATGTTCAGGAGGTTGGACGATATCCGACGGTATCCGTGATGCCAATGGCTTGTACTAGTGAGCAGCAACAGGAAATCATCCAGGGTGTTGCCAACAGAGCGGTACAGCGGGGATGGCACATGTCTGTGAGATTGCAGAATGTGATTTGGGGAAACACTGTAGGAAAGTGAGGAAAGTGAGCATGTTTTATTCAACGAAGAAACTTGGACCAATCAGCACCTGTCACCGTAACTGGCACGCTGAACGAAACACGAATCGCGATTCACGTAAGTGTGCGTTGATTCATGGGTATTCACGATACATTGAGTTTACGTTTCAGGGCGATCTCGATGAGTTCAGTTGGGTATACGATTTTGGTGATTGTGGTGTGATTAAACAGTGGTTGGCTGACAACTGGGATCATAAAGTCTTAATCGCAGGTAACGATCCTCAACTGGATGAGATTGTACGGATGCACGATCTCAACATCATCCACGCAACGATTATCCCAACTGATGAACGTGGATGGGGTCCTGGGATTGAAGGTAGCTGTGTGTGGGTTTATGATGTAATTAACCCATTGATTGTTGAAAAGACTAACGGTCGCGTATCAATCAATTCCGTTAGAATCTGGGAACATGAGCAAAATACTGCAATCTATCAACCTTAACTCATTGAGCTCAACTGCCACGAAAACGCGTGGCAGTTGAAAAACATATAATTATTAATATAAAATACAAAACTACTATTCTGTTTGTTGAGTTTTAAAGATGACCACATCTGTTAACAATGTTGAGATTCAAGTGCCAACTGAATTTGGTGGCATGAAAGCTCGTGACTATCAATTGGCTGGTGTCAATGAAACGGTAGCTCACTTGGAGCAGATTAAACGTGATCCATCGGTGTGTCCACGTGTGTTAGTTGTGCAACCAACTGGTACTGGGAAGACACAGGTAGCAGCAATGCTTCTCAGTGATCCACGTGTTGTAGAAGCACTGAGAAAACGTCGCGAACTTCTTGGAAAGGATGCCACGAAGCCAGTTCGGGTTTTGGTAATGGCACATCGAACGACGTTACTTGACATGATGCAGGAAAAGTTGACCAGTGATGTTGGCTTTAAGCCAAAAATCGTCGTAAACTACAACAGTGGGTTATAACCAGGAGATGTACAATGTGGGTGATTGAATCAAGTAGCGGGAAGTTTGAAACTCTTACACAGGATGAAGGTGTTGCTACGTTTTGTCGCCAGAGTGGCAAGAACGTGATTGAACTCGAGGATGACGGTCAATCGTTGGATGAGTATATCATGAAAGTTCAGCGAATGCACGAAGAAGCACTGATGATGAATGTTCGCAAAGCGAGCCCATCAATGGATCAAATGTTGAAGGATATTGAGGAAGCACAGCTGGAACAAATCGTCAAAGAGTTTGAAGGAATTGACTCAATTGAAGGGATTGACGCAGAGGAAGCTGAGGTAATCAAAGACCTGTTGCGGCGTTTGGTTGACTCAGGTGACTTTCCTGAAGGTGCAGATGTTACGGTCGTTAAGCTGAATCTTGGCTCAATCAAGGAAGAGGCTGATGGGCCTATCACAATCCCAACGCCATCGACCAAATATTCATGATAAGTAGGCGAATGGTCTCACGTAGACCATTCGCCTTTCCTGTATTTGATACTAGTTAAAATTTAAAATAAAAATTATAATAGTTGTGTTTATTGAAGAGATGTTAATCATGACGACCGTAACCTCCTCCAACCGTCCACTGTTTGGTCCAGACGATATTGAAATTGTTATGCAGACGATTTTCAATGATGACGTGTCTGGTGATTTCGATTTGGTGTTGATTGACGAAGCACATCATGAAGCAGCAATGACAATTCAGTTGTTACTCGAATCAATTGGAGGATGTCCAATTATTGGGTTAACAGCTGACGATCAGCGAGCGGATGGCGTGACGTTGAAGTTTGATCACTTCGTTCGACCGATTACACGACAAGAAGCGGTGGAGCGTGGGTTTTTAGCAGAAACTGATCTCACGTCAATTGTTGTACATCCAAAATGTGACATGGTCGAATGGTTCGAAGACGTTGTGACCAACTTTGGGCACGAGATGCGACAGTCACTTGCGTTCTTTAGTACACGAAAAGAAGTGATGTTAGCAACGTGTATTCTGCAGGAGCTTGGTTACAAAGCAGTCGGACTGGATACTCAGTCGCACAAACAGGTTCAGGAGATATTGGATCGATTTAAGTTGAGTGAGATCCAGTTTATCGTATCGTGTGAGAAATTGGGTGAAGGGATTGATGTTCCAATCTGTTCAGATGTGTTGATCTTTGAGACAATTGCGTCGTACATGAAACTGAATCAGAAAGTAGGACGTGGTGCACGTCCTCAAACGGATTGTCGAATCTGGGAATGCATCAACGCGATGTCAGGTGATAATCTCGATACAACGTATGTTGTTGGTACACCACGTACACATCGACTACTGTCCAAGCGACAAGGTCGTTGGGTCACACGGTATTTTGATTATACCGACGACAAGACTAACCTGTTACATCAGGAGACTGCAGATGAGTGATGAGTTTGGGGACTGGTGTAAAAAACAATGTGATGAATTCGAAGCGGCTCGAGTTGGCCGCAACGAATCCATCGAACGCACGATATCCAACAGCTTTGGAACTCTCATTGTTGTTGCCTGTGTGATGATTTTTCTGTTTGTGTTATTGTTTATTTGTTTACAATTCACAACTGGTGAGCTTCGTGCATACAACAAATGGGCTATCGTTTGTACGATAGTTGGTTTTGTTGGAAACATCGGGTGGTTCTTTGGTGTGTGTTATGGGATCTGGAGATCGATATGAAGTTGAACATTGACTTGCTGCAAATCAAACGCGTATACCTGAAGCAGGTATCGATTGCAATGGGTGGAACAATCACGGTGTCCGATACACCAGATGGGATCGATCACTATCGGATGAAAATCGATTATAAGATCGTACGACGTTTTATCAAGGCACAGCACAATAGAACGAAATTCTCTGTGCCAATCCCATGTGATGTGTTGGTATATGATGATTTTCCAATCACTTTTCAGATGATGGATATTTCTGAGGAGTATTATGAAGGTGTATTCAAGACCACGTCGTGGATGTCGCATTTACGTCACAATGTTGAACACGTGAAGAATGTAGTTAAAGCCGATACGGCGTATGATTGGTATATCAATGGCGTTGACATCTATCGCAAGTTACATCGTCACAATGAACCAATCGACAGTAAACGAATTTTTGATTTAGTATCTTATGATACCTTCGATGTGGCGCTGTTGAATATTCGTGCAACACCACAGTTGATGAGAGAAGAATCACTTGCATTCTTGCCAGGTGACATCGATCTTCCACCATTCCTTCCATCAATGGATATGGGGTTGGCGAAGTATGGTACCGGTGATTCTATCTTTGATAGCATGGAAGAGAACTACACGGTTCACTTAGCAGCTTTGTTGTACATGGCCGAATGGACTACGAAGATGTTTGGTGCTCAGGAGATTGAGTTGTTTGATCTTCCTGAATACATGATTCGGTTACAGACAGTAAACTTACCTGCATTACCACGCGAAACCAAGCAACGGTGTCCTACGGGATTCACACCAATTGCGTCGTTTGCAATCCTTGCACGGTGTGTCAAGAAATCAACTACAATCGACCATTCATTCATCGTTCGTCGAATGTTGAAGTATGTTGTTAACAAAGGCATGATTCACAACGATCGTTTGACTGTGTCCGCGTTGTTTAAACCAGGTCACAACGTGAATACGATTCCACACCACTCGTATCGACCACGGGAGTGATTGCCTGTTGTAAACAATTTGTTATACAGATAAAATAAAACTGTAACAAATATCTTGTTACAGTTTTTTGTTGTGAGGATATGTTAGTGAACAGTTCTATTATTTTTCTGCAGAACGAACAAGATGTTCGTATCATCCCCGAAATGGACAAAGATGGCCATCTCTGTGCCAAGTTGTCTCTTCGTGGTGGCGAATACGAACATGTGTTCAATCATCGGCAAGCAATCAGTGTTGACATGCAAGACATCAATCCTGATCTGATCGCTCGACAGTACGTTGGTGGACATTATGTGTTCACCAAAAGTGGTGAACTGGCAGAGTTTCGCATGCCAGGATACAAGGGGTTTATTCACTCAGAGATAGCGGTTGATGAGCTGTACGACCAACTTGGTCTGCCACGTCGTGATCGTCGAGCACTTGGTGAGTCGCGTGTATCGATCTCAACCAAAGATGATGTGAAAAATCCTTTTGGGATCGTTCAGTTGCGTGACTTACCTGGGCTCGGTAACGGTGGTAACCACGATGTTCGATTGGCCTACAGTTGGTCGATGTTCTCGTCGAAAGTACAAAGCGTTGTTGAATTGGTTCGTTTAGTTTGTACTAACGGAGCAGTGGCACGGTCAGCGTTCTTACGGCAAGACGTACCGATCGTTAACCGTTGGCAACAGCATCTTGGGATCGCAACAGACATGATGCGTGGTAACGTGGAAGGTGAGTTGAAGAAACGAATCACTGAGACTGCACACCACCGTGCACCGGTGAAACTGGTAAATCTTCTCAATAGCCATGCACGTACTCGTCGTAAGTTTGAAGACAACACTGATGAACTATCACGTCGTCTCGACAATATCATTGAGGCGACGGATACACGTCATTTGCTGCAGTCGTACTATCGTGAAAGTGTGTTGGAAGATCCGAATCTGACGTCAGGTCTCCCGTCACATCTGACGTTGTTTGATGCGTACAACATCGCGACGGAGATGAATTCACACACAGAAGCAGGTGACAATTCTTCGACAGTGGCGTTGAACAACATCGCGACAACGATCATTACGTCGAGTGAAATGTATACACGGCAGATGATTGTGAATCAATCGAACGACATTCCACGTACGTTTAGTAGTCCTGAGATGGCGTTCTTTGGTTAATTGACGTTACAAAAAGGTGCCAGTAAATACTGGCACCTTTTTAATTGACTGATGAAAATGGAAATCAAATACAACATAGGAGACGTGGTACGTGTATACAAACCACAGTGTCCATGTATACGTCGACCTAAACAAGTCGTTGTGGCAACAATAACTCGGATTACTAAATCGAGTAAAGTGTGGTATTATCTCGATGCGGGATTTGTTGTGCATGATGGTGATATTGTGGAGAAGATTAATGTCTGAACTATGGATGTATTTGGTGGTGATTGGTTGTGGTTGGTACTTTACTGATACGGTGTCAATACTTTGTTGATATATGACAAGTTGAAGAAATCTTTTAATTTCTGTTCACCAACTTTCCAATCTGGAATTGATGACAACCCACTTCAGAGTAAACGCCGCAAAGAACATTCTCGCGGCAGGACATTGCCGTCTCGCTGGAGGAATCTCCGTCCTTTAGGGAGGAGAGGATGTCAAATTTAAAATGGATCGTAGTACACACTCTAACATTGTTCGTTTTTGTTAATTTTGCATTAAATGGTTGGACCGACTACCAAATGGATGTCGTTGAGTATATTGACGAACAGCTACCAAAGTGATAACTACCTGTTTTAACATATTAAAAACTGATTTAAAATATTGTTATGTTTACAGGAGTTGTATTATGTCTGGTTTAGTGTTGAGTGATTTGAGCCGTACATTTTTGGTTGCGCTACAAGATGTGGCTTCAGCTTGTCGAGAGATCAAGGAGTCTGCTGGAATTCGATTCCAACACGAAGATGTTGATGGGGTTCGCAAGATCGTGGCAGTGCTCGTGAGTGTTCCTCGAGTTGCATTGAATGAGCATCCCCAACACGCTGATTTGATTCACCGAATTTTGACAGGTGCAGGTTGGTGGCCAACTTGGGAGGAGTTCAACAAACACTTCGTGTGGACACTGAGTCGCGACGATTCTAAAGAGTTGGATTCTTACATCAAAGATGCGGAAGTTGAAGGATTGTTGCAGATGATGTGGCTCCATCATGTATCAGGCACTGCCTTCAACGTCGACGTGCAACTCAATCAAGGGCTCGGGATTCCGATTCTGTACTTTTCGTCAAACGACTACAATGTTGTAGCTAACATGTATCAAGATTGTCAAGAGTTTGCCAAAACATGGCTACCGCTACATTCTCTGAAACGCAGCCGAAAACACACGGGTGCGTTTTACATGCGTCACTGGAGCAACCGTTAATGAGTGCTAAACTTGCAGTATGTGCTGTGATCCAACATCCAATGGATCACAGTTTGATGCTTAGCGTATCACGTAAAGACGATCCCAACAAAATTGGATTACCAGGTGGTAAGATGCTGGTGAGACATTATCAAGTTCGCCGTAAAACCCCGTGCCTTTAGGCCGGGGATATACGGTGAGTGACGCGCTAAACCCCCCTTGTGGGGGTGTGATTCAGGATGGGTTTAATCCAAACATGAACATGCGCTTTCCACGCTCCATCCGTGAAGATGGTAAGTTGTACGTGGTAGAAAACGTGACCACGGCCGCAGACGGAAAATCGTACACGGCACATGGTAGCATTAAACGACTCGTTTAAGCCACGTCCGTGGATAGTTTGCCATCGCTCTGTAGCAGTGGCAAATTATAGCGGAGTTCAGCGGGTGCGATCGAAGGCCAACGGTAAGATAGCACTTGACTACGAGAAAAAGGAATAATAGAAACTTGGTTACCTTGGTTTCCTCCCAACACCATTAAGTTGCCATTGGCATCCTGACCAACAACAAACCCAACGTGACCGGAGAAACCAGTAGGTGACCCACGCCAGAATACCACGATGCAGCCGTATGCGGGGCGAGTTAATTGGACACCATACGTGTTATATGAACGTGCAGCTGCGGAGCGTGTTGATTTAAAACCAGAACGTTCGAGCACCGCACCGACGAAGCCAGCACACCATGGAGTCTCATCGTCTCGGAACGAGGCTTTGATTGATTCCCAGAAACCAATGACGATTGGACTGTGTTTTTTCCCAACGATTTCACGCACACCGACGTACTTACGTGCTTCTGCAATCCACGGGAGTTCAGGAGTCTGTGTCATAGCTAATACCTCGACTGTTGTTCGAACATATTTACACTAGTTGATTGTGAAATAAGGATCAAATATAATGATTTTGCATGTGCAGATGTGTGGTCGGTTAACGATCTATGTTGAACCTGTTAGTGGGTACATTAAGGTTGTATTTCCGCGATCTGATATTCGTGCATCTATTTTTGATGTTGACGATCTGGCCAACCGCATGATTAAAGATTTTCAACGCATTAGATATCCGATGTTGGGTGGAAACGTCGTACCAACGATCAAAATCAGTTGCTCGTGGTTACACGTGTTTAACGATCATTTGATTCCAATCGTGACAGGTGGAAGCATGGTGCGTGTTAGTCGCGCAGGTTGGATTGATGCAATTGTTCACGCTTTTAAAAAACATGACCAATTTGTCCATGTTTTTGAATTAACTGATCACAAGATTTTTGTTGATTTAAACAAAAAATCTGTTTAATATAACATAATGAAGTTTTGTTACGAGGAGACCTGTTGTGACGAATTCAACTAATGTGATTGTACGGGAACTTCCACCATCTGGTCAATATCCAATCATTGATCAGATCAGTGACAAGGTGATTTTGTTTACGCCTGGTGCTCAGGATGTCGGTGAACACGTCACTCGTCGGTTGAAGTTTCATGGTGTGAACTATGAGCGTGCAAATGTTACGTCTGATGGGAAGGATTGTCCATCTGTCGTATTTGTTGACGTTGACGATGATACGTTTCTGCGTGGCTTAGCACCAATGGTGATGGAACAGGTATTAAAGAGCGAACACGGTTATCGTAACTACAAGTTAGAGAACTTTGATCGTCCTGTTAAACAACCACGTGCGGCAAATGTATCAGGCACTGGTAGCACGACGACGCAACGTAAGACAACACGTACCGGTCCCACCAAGACAGAGTTGTTCCGTGAGATCTTCAAACGTGAAGGTGGCTTAACGGTTCCACGTAAACACATCATTGAGATCGCATGTGCTGAAATCGGTATCAGTCCGCAACATGCTGGAACATACTACCAGCAGTGTCGCGTTGCAGCGACGAATGGCGTTATCAAGTAAAAGAACAACTCAGTGTCAACGTAACCAATTGACACTGAGTTTTTGTTGACCACCAAAAGGAAGTTCACTAGGAGTTCACGATGTTAACACATCAAATGATCGCATCGATGTTGGAAAATGTAATGCACTGTCGCGTATCCAACGTGCAATGTTCACACATGACGGCGTACGTCCATGGGAAATCTACACGAATCGGGTTCATTGGTGAAATCCAACACCCGTATGTTGAACTACGAGACGTTGCGACGGGGGTTGTCGTACATGAGCTCCATCCACGTGTATTTTTGGATATGTGTGCAAATGAACGGTGTGGTAAGTTCAAACTACATCGCGACCAGGTGTTGAGTCATTTACCAAAACAACAGGTTCAACGTGCCGCATTCGCCCGTAATGATCAGGCTGATCGTGTTGAAGTTGTTAGTCAGCCCGTCAATACAAAAACCAAAAAACAACGTGCAGTTGAAATCTACGTTGAATGCATGGCTGAACCATCCACGTCAAACCGACAAACCGTATTAAAACGGTTTCAAGATGAGCTTGGTCTTAAACCAACCACCGGCGGGAGCACATATTTTCACAACATCAAAACGGGCGCTTGGACTTAATCTAAACAACCAAGTTCTAAACGTGTTACGACACGTTTAGAACTTGAAATTAAAATGTTATAATATTGTTACGATTTGAACAAGTTGAGATTTTATCATGACCGGTCAACAACTCGTGGATCTGGCAATCCAACACACCACTTGGTATGCAATGTTTGATGGTGTCAAGTATCAATGCTTGAGTTATCTGCTTGATGAACGTGGACCTGAGTTTGTAACACATGCGGAATTTTATGCGTGCGTGGATTGGGACATTAAACACGTTCCTGGAGAAGCGTTCGTCAAGATGATTGATGATGGACTGTTGATCAATCCACGAGCAGGCACAGATGTTGTGCCACGTGTGATTGAGAGCAGCAATTCCACAGAAGATGTTACAACTGACCGTCCCGTAGTATCGAGTAAGGTTGCACGTGGAGGTTCAAAGAAGGAGATTGGACGTCGAATGTACGACGAGATGATCGCAGAAGGGAAAACGGAAGCTCAGATTCGTGATCGTTTTATGGCCGAACTGGGCATGTCTTTGGCTGGTGCACGTACGTACGTGTACAATTATCGTTCTAACGTGTGGAGTGCATGATGCACCTTGTTAATCAAATTGGGTTCAATGCAAATACTGGTACCGTATTGATGCCAGGAGACACGATAACAGCATTTGGAGTCGATGAGACACCAGCACACCCATCAATCGAGCGAACATTGTATGTGAGTCGATTGGATTGGGAATCTCGTCGAATCAACAGTGTATGGATTGGTAGTTCGTCGAAATCAGGCGCAGGGCTCGTGCTGGAGGAAGTCCAACTGCGTGGACGAATTGACCATCAGAGTGAACGAGCATTTGTCGTCTGTTGGTATGATCCAGTGGTGAAACGGGTATTTCACACCCGTTTTGTGTGTCAAAATCAAAAAGTTAAAGCTGACGTGTTGGGAGAATTAAATGTATCGTTATAAGCATGTGTATTATGGTGGTTGGAGAATCGTGGAGCGAATTCCACATCTAATCGACACGGACCACTTGTATATTAAACAGAAGATCAAATTGGTACCGTACACCAAAGATGTCAAAAATGTACAAGATGTGATCGTCGAACAAAATAAAGTACTCGCTGTTATATTAGATCACTAACAACCTGTTTTATAAAAACTCATTATGTTATAATAACATAATGAGTTTTTCTTTTTTCTGGAGGTTGGAATGGTTTCGAGACGTAAATCAACAAAGGTTCCAATTAGGAATGTACCTAACAGCAAAAATTGTGGTCTGCATCACTGCAACAGTTGGTGGTACCCAATTACTCATTACAAACTGTTGAGAGTACTGACAGCAGCTGATGTGGTTGATGTAATACGCGACAGTCACGAATCGATAGTTATAGGTGAGGAGTATGAATACCGACGGTATGTATATTGCTTCAAGACTGGCAAGCGCATGGTATTGTTGTATGTTAGACGTGTGTGGGAGATTCACTCGATCGATGGGTTAATGTTGCATCGGACCAGTGATGCAAATGAGTTGCTCCGTGACATGTTGCAAATACTAGGGTTGTTACCTAACGTGCGACCCCACGATACGATTAAGCTGACACGACACAATTTGTTGCATTTGGCAGAACTGCTGAGTGGTACATCAGGTCACATTTGCGTTGATGTGGTGTCACATAAGTTGTTACTCGTTGGGAGTGCTAAGCATTGTGCGGTTAGTGTATTTGATATTCAAGATACGGACGACCCCAACGTGGTGATTGCATCTACACCTAGTTGGCTATTTGAACGAACGTTAACAGCGGCGGGAGTGGTGCTATGCGAGACTTAATTGGTTGGTACCTACGTAGCTTGTGGGTTGTTGTGGTTGGAATCTTTGGTGGCAGTGGATACCAGTATATTTGGTATCACTGTTCAATTGTACTAGTATTGCGTGGGCCGTGTCAATCGTGATTGCGTTCTTTATGGTTTCCCCGATCATGGTCATGTGGAGTTCAGATGAAGATCATTAACGTTGTTCTCGAGTCCATTAAGTGGACAATCGGAATTCCATTCAGACGCGACGTCATAGAGACGCTCTACTGCGCAATTGGGATTCCAGTAATGTTTTGTTGGCTTCATTGGTGGATGGTGGCAAATGGTTTAATAATGTGGTCATTTATATCTGCGCCATTATTCGTGTTGTTGTATGCCTGGGGATTGTTTAAGACACCATTTACTGATGGTGATGGTCTCAGTTTACCGGAACTGTTCTTGCTGGGTATGGTATTCGTCACAGGCATCTTGTGTTTAGTTTGTGCAATACTTTGGTCACATTGGTTGTACTCCAACTACGATTTCGACATTGGTTGGTTCAGTCGAAATTGGTCGATGACGATCGGCTTAGTAACATTGGTGATAGCAGGTGCACGCGCCTACAATATTGTTTTACATTCAGGTGGTGGAAAATGAACCTGGTTAGACGTATTAGTCGAGCAACGCATCAGAATGTGGTGTGGGTAGTCACGGGCACGCGTTTGGTTTGGTGGTATCTCATAGGACATGCTGCAGCGGTGGGATACCTGTTAAACTGGTATTTTCATGAATATGGGATTACGTACAGTCATCTGCTAACATTAATTAGCGTTATCGGTTTGGCGATTAGTGCAGCCGTGACGTTGTTTGTAGCATCGGTTGAGGATATATCCAAGAATAGAGCGAGCGACGTTGGGACAGTAATGGCGCTGTGGGTTTTTGCTACTGTGATTACAGGTCTGTGGTCGCTAATAGACGTGCTTGTGTTTGTCACGAACTGGTGCTTGAACAACAGTGATGTAGTAGTCAGTTGGTTACATGTCAACTGGTACTACATGCCGCTTGTATTGTTGTTTGTTGTATCCGTCGTCCAAGCAGTAATACGGGGAGGTAAAGAGTGATGAAGGTTTTGCTAGTGGATTGGGTAAAGTGCATGTTGACGCCGGTTGTCAATCTGTATCGGCACGTCATGCATGATGGTGATCGAACGTCCGACATGAATTGGTTAATATTATTCATCATGACGGGCGCTACAGTGTGGTTTCTCTTTCAATATGACATTGGGGCCAGATATGTTGCATCAGCTTCAAGTGAAGTGTGCACGACAATGATTGCGTTTTTAATTGTGAACGCATTGTTGTGTGGGATGATAAAGAACGCAGATGAACCTCAAACACTAACCGCTGGGTTGAATGCTCTTGTTGGTTTCTGTGGAACGTTCATTAAGTACTTCATTTGGTTCTGCAGAGACTTTGATGGTAATGGTGATCCAGTGTTATCGTTTCCAGGATGGGACGTCGTCTTAATTGGAGGACTCGTAACGTACATGTACGTCACTTTCATTTCTACAGCTTCTGATCGGTGGTAATCGAGGACTGGTACTATGAACAATCACATGTTGAATGTGTTACGGTTGATGTTAACCAATGCAAAGCTTGAAATCACCACATGGCTTTACGTAAAGGGACTACGAAAGTAGTCTTGATTTTGTTTACAAAATGTTGTTATTGTTTTGTTGTAATATTGTTGAGGATTTTTTGATGAAACGAGTGCCGTGGATATTGATTGTTAGTGCAATCACATGTGGTCTTGTTTGGCTTGCGACGCTCGACAAGTATGATCAAGTTAACATGTTTGGGCGGGTGTTATTCGAAACCCAATCCAACATTAGCATTGGATTGCAGCTGATGATAGTGGCGGTCATTGGTGGTCTGATCCACTACTGTGGCTTTGGCAACTTGTTACATGATGCGTTAACCGATGGTAAAAAACGACCACCGGTTTACTATTATGTCGTTGCTACATGCTGGATCATTGGAAGCGCGTGCGCGATGTGGTTTTTTGGTTCATTAGCACTCGATTTTTATGCAATGGGTGCAATTGGTAGCATGGTCGGGCCAGTGGTGTGTGCACTAATAGCAGTATGTGTTGGTGTGGAGACGGTACTCGAATCGCGTAAAGGTTACGTGTTGCGTAAGGAATTCAAGCAAGACGTCCGTGAACTGCGAGAGCTATCAAATGGCAGCTGAACTGACAGAAATTCTAGGATATACACTTTGGTGGCTGGTGCTTCCAATACCGGCTGTGATTGGATATTCGATTAGAATAAATCGAAGATTCGATTTGAGTTTTTTCGGTGGGTATAAGGGAGGACTAGGCATCCTGGCAGTGGCCGTATACTTTGGGATTTTGCCATTCTTGTGTTGGGTGTATGGGATTCACATGTCGGCGAGTGTGCAGCCAGTGAATGTATTGTATCCACTCTGGCTGATATATGCAGTGCAGGCACTCTCATCATTGATTCTGTGTGCAGCTTTTGTGATGGGATTCATTGGCTACTACATGCTTGGTCGTGAACTAGCGTGGTTGACAAAGGAATTGTTGAAATAACAAGACAAAAATCAGGGCGATACTAACATACCAAACACGTTGAGTATCGCTCTTAACATATATTATAATTTTGTTATAGAATTTTTTGTTTTTGGTGTTTTCAAGTGATTGTTTTGTCGATATTGATGGTTGCGGTCGTGATGTGCTTGATGGTGCGGCTGTTGTTCACCAACTTGTCACTGCGGGTAATTGCGTACTTAGCCGTTGCGATAATCACAGTTCCAATGCTGAACATCGACTATACAGAATCACCTACATTGTCTGACATTGCCAATGCCATCATTTGGGCAGCAACGTTCAATGTGATCTTTTTTTCGTGGGTCGGCCGTATTGTGTGTGGAGCAGTAAAATGACAGGAATGATTGATCAATCCATTGTTGATGCAACGAAGGAGTTGTTGGCACGAAGCCGAAATATGTTTGGTATTACGATCACCGATGTTTCGATTCAGGTAATGCACAGTAACCGTCGTGTAATGGGTCGAGCAATTCACGATCGAGGTCAATACATCATTGAATTGAACCCCGATGCGATAGTCAATCATAAGTCGTTTATTATCGAAGAAGTGCTGCCACACGAGATGGCACACCTGGTGTGTTTTAACAAGCCAGAAATTGGAAACGATCACGATGCAGGTTGGGCTAACGCATGTAAGTTGTTAGGTGGATCCGGACGAATGCACCACGATGTTAAGCTACGTGGCAGGTCACATACAAGTGTGAAGTGTGTGTATCAGACAAAACTTGGTGAAATGCACGTGCAGGCATCTTTGCATCGGAAAATACAACGCGAAGGGATTTTGGGGATTCGGTGGCAACAACAGGAATTCAATGTGTTAGCATCAGATTTCTTGCGCGGTGACTACGTCCAGTCGGATGGGTTGGTTACATCAGCAGTACTCAGCACTGAGTACGCCACCAAAAAGGACCATGCCGCTGTTATTGTGCGTGAGATGCATGGTGAGTCACCCAAGAAAGTGATTGAACGTTTAATGCAAGCTGTGCAGTTAACCAAACCAGCAGCGAGCACGTATTACTACTCACTGAGGAAGAGTGTATGAACTGGGAATTGTGGACGATACAGATAATCGTTGTAATTGGTGCTGTCATCTTCATGGGTGAAGTGCAATCGTGGTATTCGCGAAAACGCACACCGGGACGAATTGTGACCGCATGTGGTTTGCTGTTGTTGTGTTTTTGGACAACTGGGATATACATGAGTGTAGATGTTACAGTCGTCGATAGTTTAACGGTTGTCGATTGGATCGCGCTGTTGGTCTATTGTGCGATTGCGATGTCCTTGATTCACGTCAATTCTGTGAACAATGTTCGCTAACCATCGACGTGATTTTGTACCACTTGTTGTTTTAAACAACAACAAAACATATAATATTTAAATGTTTTGTTGTTATTGGAGTTAGAAATGGAAGCATTGTTGAGTTCACCGCTGTTCTCGATCCTGACGTTGGTTTGGTTGGTCGCGGTTTTGGTGGTGTCGTATTTGTGGACAAACGTCTATATTGTCAATGGGATCTGTGGAACGACTCCGTTTCAGCGGATGTCTCGTCAAATTGTTGACATTGGTGGAATGACAGTCACTTCAGGTATTGGTGTACTGGCGGTCAACTACATGATTCCATCCGAAAGTGGAATTGTGTTCTGCACAGGTGTTATCGTCAGTACACTAGCTGTGCTCATTGCAGCAGCATGGTTTGGTCTTGGGATTTGGATGGGAGTGCGAGCGTCCAAACATCTCAAGCAACGGGACTTGAACATTAACGGTTAAAACCTAACAAGCCACCATTCTGGTGGCTTTTTTTATGGTGTGCGTTGGGGCGATGGACTATGTGGCTAACACGAGAGGAATTTAAACAACAGGTGTTCGAGCGAGACGAACATTGTTGCGTGGTATGTGGTAAACCAGCGGTTGATGCACACCACATTTTAGAACGTCGATTGTTTGGATTGCTAACCGTGCCCGAGTTGTTCACCGGACGCGTGTTAAACGACGGGATGTTTAGTGATGGGGGTTTAAATCGCGATTTAAACGCGTATAACACGTGTCTGTCAGAAGGATACGTAATCCGCCCAGTCGATGGTTTCGCCGCAAATAAGCACGTAAAATCGGTGTTAAAATGTGTGCGAGAAAATCACGTACAAACCGATCAGCATTAGTCGCAAAGCACTGTGGAGAGATGGGAATGAGTAATAGCATTGATGGGATGATCGTACGACACGATATTCCACTAACGTTCGGAACTTCTTTTGCGAACACATTGGACTGTTTGATCAAAGCATTGCCGGTGATGTCTCCGGGACATGTAACCGTCAATATGCTGGGAGAATCGTTTACGCACATGCTCAAACATGAGCCACGTCAAGGGTATTCAGCTTTATTGCCAAGCATGCTCGTACTAATGGCCCCACGAGCAATGATAACAGATGGTGATTACACTGACCAAGAGATCTTCACATGTGTTGCTCGTGGTGCAAAAGTGACGTACGTCGACTGCAACATCCGTGCACAGCGACATTGGGAGTTGAATCCAAGCAAGTATCGAATCACATATCAGGATAATCGAATAGTGCAGGTGGAGGCCAAAAATCCACACGAAGATCGTTTCAAGCTGCTGAATCAGCAACATGAACTGTTGGTTAAAGGTCGCAGCATCAACGTTGGGTTGTTGCTACAGTTAGCTAGTTGTTGGTCGGGTATGACAGGATACTGGGAGAACAACATTCAGTTGTGTATTGAGACATCGATGAACCGACTAATGTGGGAAGCAGCACGATCACCAAGAACGCTACTGTGGCATTTGGTTGAGAATCCATTCGCTTTCGAAGGAATTCAATTTAGTAACAGTCATCTGATGTTGCTGAGACAGACGTTGTTTGCCATGGAAACTCAGCCGACAATCAAGTCTAAAGTACATGTAGTCAAAGCGATCATGAGCATGGCATATAAAGAATGCCCAGCTGAACTGCGATACGTGCTCGACTTTGCCACTGTTGAACATGAATATGTCAAGCCTTTGTTGGAACGAAAACTGTCCCACGTTCGTCAGCAGTTAAGATGGGACCGTGTAAACGATATCTTGCCGCTATTGTTCTGTGCAAAACACTACAAGCATTTGACGCAGGATACAAAGGCACTATATCTTGAGTTGTGGAAGCAGTTGTTGAGTCGGACGTTCTCAGGACAACGTCCACCTGGTGGACATTCGTTGTATAAACTATTAACGATCAGTCCACCAAATGAGGTGATTGACCTGATTGACTCGTACATGTACAAAGGTTGTCGATCGAGTGAGCAGTTGATACAAGCACGGTGGCATTTCCGACATGTTAGTATCAAGCTCGACACCAACGTTACGCCTAACGACCTCATCGCTGCACTTGGAATCTCGACACGGAAAACAGTAGCATTTAATGCTCGAATATCAGCAAATACCAGAGGACTACTTGACGACATGTGATGTCGTCAACGATGAAAGGTTGTTTTAATCAACCTTTCATCTCTAACGTCGTTGAAATCATTCGTAGGCCAAAGGATAATATAATTTATGAAAACACTCAAGCTGCGCATCAAAGACAAACATGCTAAAGTGCTGAACGAATTTGCTTCAGAGGTTAATTTCGTCTGGAATTACGTCAACGATCTTTGTTTCAAACATTTGCAACGAACTGGAAAATTCTTCTCCGCATTCGACATTGCTGCTTACACCGCTGGCGCAAGCAAATCAGGGCTAAATTTGCACAGCCAGACCATCCAAGCGATTACTGAAGAACTGGTGATGCGGCGCAAGCAGTTCAAAAAAGCCAAACTACGTTGGCGCGTATCTAATCCAAAATCTGCCAAAAAATCATTGGGCTGGATTCCATTCAAAGCATCAGGCATCAAATATCAAAATGGTCAAGTCAAATATGCGGGTCATTGGTTTGGTCTGTGGGATAGCTATGGATTAAGCGGATATAAGGTACGGTGCGGTAGCTTTAACCAAGACTCTCGTGGTCGCTGGTACTTAAATGCTGTGGTTGAAACTGAAAAAACAGTCACAACCGCCGTTGCCTCTGTAGGGATTGATTTAGGTCTAAAAGACTTTGCTACACTGTCGAATGGTCAAAAGATTGAAGCACAACGCACCTACCGAAAATATGAGAAAAAACTAGGCATTGCGCAACGTGCCAAGCAAAAGCAACGGGCACGCGCCATTCATGCCAAGATTAAAAATACCCGCAAAGATTTTTTGCACAAATTAAGTCGTCAGTTGGTCAATGACCACGCGGCAATCTTCGTTGGCAATGTAAACGCCAAAAAACTAGCACAAACCAAACTGGCCAAGTCAGTATTGGATGCAGGTTGGACGGCGTTTAGAACCATGCTCAAGTACAAATGCGATCACGCAGGGGTATGGTTTGAAGAAGTCAACGAAGCGTATACCACCCAGACTTGTTCGTGCTGTGGCTCACGCCAAAGTAGTCCGAAAGGTAGAGCAGGTCTTGGAATAAGAGAATGGACTTGTCAGGGTTGCGGTACAACCCATGACCGCGACGTGAACGCCGCAAAGAACATTCTCGCGGCAGGACATTGCCGTCTCGCTGGAGGAATCCCCGTCCTTTAGGGCGGAGAGGATGTCAATCCATCATCATACATGAACGTTGCCTCAATCGGTTTAGTCACATCATCCATCACTGCACGGATGTTGTTGAAAACCACCGCCGTCGGTTTGCGATCTCGAAAGTAACACAACAACATCACTGCCTTTTCTTCAAATTTCGCTTACAATTCAGTGTCGTACGGGAGTTAATCAAATGCGTGTAGGACCACAACTCGCCACAATGTGCTCGATAGATGTATCAACCTGGAGTGATACATCGTTGGTTACGTCGATGGTCAATGATCAACTATTCCGTGACAGTCGAATGTCAGGAATGACGGTAGTGATTCGAACGGAACAAGTAGATGACATAGACATGCTTCTACGGTTTGTCGGTGATGAGGATGTGGACGTGGATGTACATGAAGAAGAGGCGTTGACAACGATAACCCTTCAGAAGTCCGATCAACAATACGTGGCTGGTACACGTTAGAATGTGTGACGAGTTTTGAGATTAATCAACATTAATCTCAAAACAAATTAAAAAATTGTTGTCTTGTTATAAAAAATATAAGATTATTGTGTTATAGATTGATCACTACTGATCAATCATTCATTTTTTGATGAGGAATAACCATGGAACAAGTCACTCTCCCGATCGCAACCCAAGCAGCTCTACTCGCTGGTACTCACCCTGACTTTGATGTGAAAGTTGTCCAACACGGTGGTAAAAACTGGGCAGTGTGTGCACATCTTGGCAAGTTCGCGATGTTTCGCGGCGATCAGCGTCCACGAGTGGTGCTGGTTGAATTAGCGGAAGCGGTTGAACCCGACGACATTGACGTGTCAACATTGACAGGTCCACAGATCCAAATGACTGCTGCCAAATTTGCGGAAGCCTTGCAAAAAGGGACGGTAGTGGATCCTGCAAATCCAGTAGCTCCAAAAGCTGCACGTCAAGCTGGTGAAAGCAAGTTGGCAAAAGCACGTGTGATTTTCGCTGAGATGCATGCACGCAATGAGCCACGTCGTGCGATTCTCGAAGCATTCAACCAGCAACTTGGTCTGTCGAAGACTTCAACCGGTCCGACTTACTATCAGCAGTTCATGGGTGAAATGCGTGATGCAGCATCTGCCGCCGACGAGTCCAACTAGGATCTCGTTGCCATTTGAAACAAAAAAGGAGACTATAAGTCTCCTTTTTTGTTTGTGAGAAAAACATGAGTGATCAACCGCACATCCAGCGAGTCGTCGAAGAACGTCAGCAACTTCTCGATCGGCTAACAGCGCTGGGGAACTTCATCGATGGACCCGTATACAGCACGCTCAATGTATTAGATCAAATCGATCTGCAACGGCAACATGAGGTGATGACTGAACTGAACGTAATTTTGTCCCGAAGAATTCGCCGAATGACGTCTACATGACATCGAACGGCATCTTGAAAAAATAAATTATTTTTGATATAATGATGACATCTTGAATCAAATGAAGGTGTCATCATGAATTCACGTGTTTCGTTAGTGAACATTCACCAAACACTAGGTTGCACTGCAATGCACATGAAGAATGGAACCATTCAGTTTTCATGGCCAGCAGTGTCGACCGTGACGGGGACGTCTCAAACTCGCGTTCAGTATCAACCAGGTTTGATCGTCAATCCAATCAATCAAACAGTTGTGTGGGTATCAATGCCACTTGACAGCTGGCATGTTCACCACGTATCAGCTGTATATGGTTTACATGAAGACTTGACTAACATGAAACGGGTGATCCCAGATAGTCTACATGCAAGCGTGGATGTGATTGTACAGATGTTCAAAACTGAAAAGGATGCAGCATAATGGACGCGATTCAACCGACGGTGACTATTCGAGCACGAAACCAACAGCCACGTGTTGTCGCTGTTGTTGATCGGCGTGGGACCGCATTGGAAGTTGTAATCGACGGTGAGCGTGAGTTCCACGCTTCAAAACACAGCGGTCAACGGTTGGTAGTGACGGATGATTTGTATCACATCTCTGATGGGACTGGTTGGCGTTGTGTGCGAGTTGCGAATCACTTAAACTATATAGAAAAGCGGCCAACTTGAGCCGCTTTTTCCAACTGCGGAGATGTAGAAATGAAGCGTACTAAACGACCTCGGAACTTTGTTGCAAAGCACATGGAAGAATTCAATCGGCCGCAAGTGCAGGTTGACAAAAAGAAACGCGATAAAGCAGGTTACCTGCGTCACAAAAAAGGGTCCATCGATAATCGGATGGACTCTGAAAATCTTGGATTTGTGTTCATCTACTAGCACTATACCAACCAGTATTAAAATATAACAAAAATCAATTATAATAATATTAATTGAATTGTTTGGTTGAAACTAACATGACTGCAGTGACCAATAGCACCACTCAACCAATATCCGATCGTCGCATCGATTATGTCATTAAGCGTTATGGTTTAAAGCTGTTACAGGCGATCGTTGCTGATAGTAAGAATATATCCGTAATGGTTGCTGATGATGGCAAACATAGCACATTGCATGTTGGCGATCGAGCAGTGAATGAATCACCTTGGATTGATTATCGGTTCAGTGTGGTTCTGATTAATGACACAGAGCTGGTGTGTATCAAAAAGAACAATCAGCGGATGGCGTTCCCACTGAATGAGTTCAACCTCGATGCAATATACGAAGAGTGTTTAATGTTACTCACGAAACATGATCTGAACGGCAAAGCAACCATTTGGTTACTGGATCGGTATGTTGAACAGGATTTCTTGTTTGAAGATCTGACCATGGTACATGAAGAGCTGAAGTTGTTTAAAAAGATTTATCCAGATCAAAACCTGGATCACGTTAAAACAAGAAAGAGTTTGATTGAAAAGATCGCACCACAATTGCTGTCGGGATCTAGTATTGGTGCACGATACGACAAGTTGTCGCAATTGACGAAGGGTGCGGTTAGCATATCAAGAGTTAACACTCCCAATTTGATTGGCTACGTGTACTTTCTGAATGATTACGTTGCATCTAAAGTATTCACTCAATGCACGCGTTGGTGCACGACAACTTCGGATAGCCAGTTCCGTCACTACAGTACGGAAGGGTTGGTTGTGATTGACGTGATTCACACGGTGACTAAGGAACAATTCCTTTCGCAACTAAGTCCAAGTTCGTCGAATTGGTTGAATGAAAAAGACAGTGCAATGTCGTCGGATCATCTCAAACATGCAATCGCTGCAATTAAGTCAATGGAGCCAGTGGATGTTGGAAGTTCGTATCAACGTATCAAGCGTGAAATCACTTGGTGGACATTGCATGATAGTCCTCGGGATAAGTCTGAGATTGTGGAAACCATCCAAGAAGGCAAACGTCTAATCCAACGATTGACGGCAATGTGTGCTAACGCAGATGAACCACTTGATGTAACAGGTGACCCGATTGAGATTTTGAATCGAATAAGCAGTGACCTGGGTTTACCTGAAGGCACTGATGTGTGGAAGATCAGCAATGCATGTGATATTGACCCCAAATCATGGTTACAAGATTTGAAACTCGCTGATTGCCGGTTCGCATTGAAGAATGTAATTACCAAGATGAGTTGTGTGGATGACCGAATTGCAGCCACGCTCGAGTTGATTAAAGGGGCGATCAACAGTAGTACGTTATCGGGACTATGTGGCAACGTTAGTGGAATCAAGCAACAAAATATTGAAATGATGTTTGATTACTACCTAACGCAGGTAGTTACGATGCAGGATATTGTTCGAGCGTGCACGTCGATGTTACATGAGGAAGTTGAATCGATACGGATACGCAGGAAAGCTTCTGACCGTCAAATTCCGTTGGACTTATTCAGTAGTACCAGATTCGGGCAATTGTTTGTAGCATATTGCTATGCTCGGGGGTACACGAGACTAGATCCAAAACACCAACTCACTTTGACGTGTTTGGTGTTATTTGGTTCAGGTAGTGGCCATGTCTCTGAAATCGTCAGACATGTGTTGATTGACCGATTTTATGATACGAATGCAATGGTGGGGATTGATCGTCAGTGCAGTGACGTCCCACAATATGTAAACTATAATACAGTGGTTGCACATATAAATCCTGCACTGTTTGGTGAATACGACATATACGTCGAGTCACCGCAAGTTGAAGTTTTAATCGCTGCGTACATTCGTGCGTACCTTGGGGTTCATGGTGGGTACGATACGCTGGTGAGCTTGTTAAGTGGTGTTAAGCCTGCAAGAATTAAACAGATGATCCAAAAGCTCGGAACGTCAATAACCATGTTTGAATTTGCACGGTTTCCACAACAGTACGCGGATGACATTGATTCACTGTTCAACAAATGCGTTGAACTGTCATCTCCACCACATGGTACACCAACGCATTGGTTGACGATCAATTTGTCACACTACGACAAGTTAATCATCCTGTTGGCGCTTGGATATAACCTATACCAGCGTGATGATGTTGAAGTCCATTCAATGGATCACGAGTGGCTAAACATTGGTGGGACACTGTTTAAGGATGTGCCTGAATTCCAAGCTGCTGCCTTTAATATGGTTCATAATAAAGTGATGAATCGCGAGGTGTTTGCTAAGAACGTGCAGTGTACCATCAATTCAATTGCACAACAAACTCAGCTCGACACGAGCGGAGGAGGCTTGTGCATGGAGATTTCAATGCCAGGTAATTCTCCAACACCAAAACACAAAGACGTGAGAGATAATATGTCTTTGTTCATCCAGCGGTTGGTGGCATATAAGAATGCTAAGATTACCATTCCTGTGACCGGTGTAGTCAGTTCACCGGAGTGGTTTGAACGGATTGATGAGCGATTTACTGATGTATACGACGCTCAAGTTAAATCACACGAGGCACGAGAAGCGCGTAAGATGGCTTCAAAAACAGACGTCGATGGGTCGCCTGGTGTTTGTTCGAATGTTTGTGTGATTGATTATGATGACGTTGCTACACAGATTAACTACGAAGCTGTCAGGCAGATCATACAGGATCGTGGGATGACGATGTCCCACCCAGCGAGTCTAATATTGTTTGAGGCGTTGAATCGGAGATAATGTATGGCCAGTAAGATTGTTGCAATTCGTTGTTCAACAAAAGGAAGCAATCCTCATGCGGTGATGTACAAGATTCCTATTGAAATGTACTACAAACAGTGGGTGGACGGGGTCAACGCAACGTCGAACGGACAAGATATCCACTTACCGTTTGTGACGGTGACGTTGAACCATGGGGGTGAAAGCACGTCCGAATACATGCTGCATTTGCCGAGTTGGCGATTGGTCGGTTGTGAGGGTTATCACATTCAGCAAGATAACATTGCAGGAATGTTTTTCGAAGCACTGGACGTGTGGGTAAAAGAGGCAGGTGGTTTAGTCGTTGAAAACATGTACCTACTACGTGGGTTTTTGGATAAGTCGATGAAATCGACACTACAACCAAACCACATGTTTTCAAATGACGTTGTGACCCTTCCATCAACGATGATTGAATTGATGTCATCGGTGCTGATGATCTTTACCATGATGCATACCAGTAGTGAACCGCGAGAAGATCTTGACGAAGTTCGGTTTAAGTTGAGTCGAGAGGAGTGCTTGATACGGGCGTTGGTTTATCTCAAGTCTCAACGGTATCACTGGTGGTATCTCAATGAGGAGCGCGTTCGTGTGAACAGTCTGACGAACACTTATTGGTTCAACGTGTGCGTCACCAACTTATTAGTGTCGGATGAGATGATTACACGCAACATGAAGGGGACGATCAACAACTGTCGACCGGTTGCTGCGAGAATCACAGTAAAGGATGGCGCCACAGCATGTATCAATGAGATGATTCATGATGGCAAGTTGGTGCCGTGTTTTATGTGGACCGACATTTGGCTATCTGATTGTTATCAAGTGTCGCCAATGTTGTTAATCGAGAGCAGTCACTATTTGCCAGTGCGAGTTATTAACCACATTATTGAGCATCGTGATCGTTTCACGGAGCCATATTCACAGCAAGCGATTAACGTACTGATCAACCATGGAGTCTAACATGTCAATCGTTCAACGCATAATGATGGAACACGGTGAGCTGCACTCTGCCGCGAAACAAGCGATCGCGCATGTTGATCTCAGCACTGAGATCAAACCGGTGGCATTCGCAGTGGCACTGTTGCTGACGCATCATCACATCACACGAGAAGGGATCGGCTCTATTATTACCAAAATAGTCGCCGAACAAGACGTTGATGTGTGGACTGATCACTTGACTACTTGGTCAACTGATCCATCGACCATCCCGGTTTCGGTGGTCAACTATGGTGATTATCCAGTGATTGCAGTGTTCCGCGAGAAGAGTGATGGGACAGTTTACAACGTTAGGCGGATGGTTAACAGTGCACCCAGTGCCAAGTTTATCAACGATCAATTCCACCGAGTTGACTATGCTTTCGTTACACGGGTATGCGATAACGCAGAACGGTTGGTTGGTAACTTCGGGTCTTATGAAGGTGAATATACACAACACTTCTTCCAGAGTGAGTGTGAGCCCGTCGACATTACAGAACTACTGATTGACCACGCTCTTGGGGTGATGACGGAGTATGCATATGATTTGTTTGAACTTGACGTCATCTCATATATCTCTGACCTTCTATATCACACCGGTTCTTTTTTGCTCTGCTACCGAGGAATTGAAGCAATCAAACAGGAGCTATTAAAGCCGACAGGTAAGGGACTGTTGGTTGGGTTTAATCGAACATCATTCATCCCTTCCACTGTCCATTCGATCTCGAACTACACATCAAAGTCGACGACGCGCACACGTGATATCGAGGAGTTGTTACTTCGCAACTGGTCCACAACTCGCAAGATCGAGGTCCCAGATGAGGAAGCAGGAGGATTTGATCGAACTCATTGGCAGGAGATGTTCAATGTGTTTCATGTGATGCATTATGGTGTAACTGAGTGGTCACAAGAGAGCCTACAGGATTACATTACGTTAGGAGTATATGCAGGTACATTGGAAGCTGATCAACGAATATTGTTAATCCAGACTCTAATCAAAGAACTCGTCGGTCAGATTATCACGTATGGTCACCCATCTGGTCTCACTCCGTTCGATATTGTAAATGTGATTCTGAACACCAACACCCGTGGTCACCATCAAGTAAATGGGTTGATATATCTGAGTCATGTTCTTGTTGAGTTGGAGCATGGGGACATTATATCAAACGAGGTCGCAATCGTTCGAGGAATGTTGTTTGGAGAAATGTGTGCACAGTTATGCAAGCGACGAGAGTGGATGTTGTTGACATATCACCGTTTGTGCGAAATTGAATCAGATCTTGTGAAAGATCTAAATCAAATGCAGACGTCTTGGTTCTATGCCCATGCATACTATTCAGGACTCGTCGTCTTTGTACAAAAAGGAACGTACTTTACTGAACTCGAACGAATGACGATGTTTTTACGGCATTTAACGGCGTTTAACATTGAAGCGCTACGTCACAGCCCAATTCCAGACCAACACCCTATACGGCCGTTAAAACGTGTTTTAACGCACATGATTAACGACATGGTGATCGTTCAGAATTGTAAAATTCTCGATCACAACAAAACAGTGGGGCCAGATGCACAACAAAGTTTCGTTGTGCCTCCTCGGCAAAGTTGTGTAATGTACGCTGACGTCATGCAAGATTACAATACTTGCATGTTCACGTACCAACGAATTATGTCGTATCTAAACGATATTTGATATAACCACACGCAGATCATCATGCGATGATCTGCATGTTTATACAAAAATAAAATTATGTTATAGTATTATTATCTTCAATCTTATAGAGATCAAATCATGACCACACAACAACGTGCTGTCACCAAAGATGAGTTGCTTGCTACTAAGGCGGGTAAGATGGCTGCTACATTTGATCCAACAACGAACAAGGATTTTGTTCGTTGGATTCTCCGTGAAGTGAAAGTCGTGCGAGTGCGATTGCCTGAAGATGGTGAACGCGTGAAATTGGCGTTGGATTGGTTCGCGAAGCACAAGCGTCTTCTGTCAGAGCGTGATATCGATAAACTGACGATCCATCAACTAGAGGAGCTAGTTGATGGGGCCAAGCAACAACACGTTGAAGAAGATACTACTGCATCTATTAAAGATGCAACATTGCTGTTTAATGGTGTCGATCTCAAGGTGTATCGGCCACTTACGCCAGAGGCGGTGCAACATGTATCGAGAGGGACGAAGTGGTGCACATCTGACCGAGGACTTGCTCAGAAGTACTTGAGATGTGGTTTGATTTATATTCGACATGCATCATTGGGCAAGTTCTTAATGACGTTCGGTGGTTACTGTGCCGATGAAAAAGACAAGACCATGACGATTGATTATATTGCTAAGACTGTGATTGGCAAACGACCAGCGTTGGGAGCTAAGTTGTATGACATGGCACGACAATACAGCACGCAGCCCAAGTACGTGCGGTTTGCTATTCTATGTGGTCACATTGATATTGATCCAGTGGTGCGTAATATGGTATTATCGCAGTCTGATCTTGTGTACGTTGGTCTTGCACCTGCACAAACAACCAACGATACTGGTTTGAATGTTTACATTCAATACATGATCGATAATCCCAAAGGAAACCTATCCGATTTTATGGATGATGCAACAGAAGATGATTTGTTGGACTTTGCGAGAGCACTAGGTGCATTTACCCCACCAAAGGGATTCACTGCACCTATTCGGAAGCGATTCTTTAACACAATGCCTGTTCATGTTCGTGAAAGACTTGGGGCACTGATTGAGACATGCATCCTCTCAACGTTTGTGTTCCGAGTGGAACGTCGTGATACTGGCCATCAACCGAACCCAGGCACCCGTGAAGCGATGTTGTGGAGAATCGGCAAGAGTTTAATTGGAGAACAATCGCTCATTGTACATCCAATAAAGTTACTCGACCAACGAGGTTGGCAGATGAACGGAATGCTGGGGTCACACCTCGTTGGGTTGACCGAAGGTGGTATATCAAGAGCGTTCCCGTTGCGTGACCAACTGAACTTGTTTCGACGGTTGTGTGATGGGTCGGAGTGTCTCACAGCAGTTGAAATGTTCGTCACGTTAAGTGCGTTGAACCATTTTATTACTACATCGTACGTACCTGAGTATGATAATCCAGAGCACGGGCATCGGCATCTTTCACTATCGGAAATAGAAGAGCTGTTTAAACTGATTGCACCATTCGTCGATAGAAATCATGTTGAAACCATTAATCAAAAACGGCGAACATTGGTAACAGCAGCGCTTGCACGTGAGAATAACATCAGTGATGAGACGCTGAAATTGATTACTAAGGCACTTGATACTTTGTGTCCCACAGAATATAACGCAACACATTCACAGCGACTGGCCACCCGCTGGGATTCTGTTTCAAAATCGAAGAACACCATTAAACTACTCGAGTCCTTTCCGAAAGAATTGCTCAACGCAATGATCGACGGATACGATACTGTCCTTGGGCTGCCTCCACGTGATATGATCTATATGCATTACTTGCTAAGAACCCCCACATCACATACTAGTGATTTAGACTCAACGATTATCAATATTCTGTTGGGTGATTACAATACTGCTCACATTGACGACACTTTTACTGATCGGGTTGTTTCGTTGTTAGAGGGGATCATGGTGCGAGAGAATGCTGCAGATCGGAAGAGCTGGTCCAGATGCTGTGATTCTTTTATCCGCATTGTGAGTTCTTACTCCGCCAGAAAGCACATGACGTTCGAAGATGGCTTTCGATTACTTGGTTCACACAGTGAGTCGATAGAACGTGAACGACAATATCTCCTCGGCCATCTCGCGAGCTGCTGCTCAGCTACGACGGCAATCACTTTGTTTAGCCATCTCCACTGTAGCGGAGTGGTCGAAGCATCTCAACGGTACTGTCGAGATCAAGAGACAATGAAATCATATATCATTTTTTTGTTGGCATTCCACGCACCAAACCTGTATAACGATGATAATGCAATTGGTTGGTATTTCGATGAAGTACTAACTAACCCATCCCTAAGTTTTATCAATACTTATGACATTGTACGAAATTACAAATACGTTGAGTCGTTTGATGTTACACCAGAACAACAACGAACATTGGTGCAAACATTGATCGATCGATACCGAGATCACACTTCAGATGTTATCCACCTAATGTCGATCGTCATGTAACCAAACAGAGGTTGCTTCATCAATGAAGCAACCTCTTTTAATTTATAACAAAAATGATTTATAATAAGTGATATTGTTTAAACCTGAGAGATTTTAATCATGGCACTCACTCAAGCAGAACTGAACATGATCCCAACCGCTGATCAGTTAGTCGACCATCTGTTGAAACTTCCAGTGGACGTTGATCCAAAAATCGAATTAGATGACATGCGGAACACGATATTATGTAATCTAATATTTCGAAACGGGCGTTCGAATGAGCAATATGCTTAGTGTGATTGATCAATCGAAATTTAAAACGGTGTTGGTTGATTTAATGACTAAGCACGTCAATGACAGCCTAGAACTCGCATTGGACGGTGCAGAAATACTAAACGTTGGGTTCCAATATCATAATTTACCAGCGTCAGTTCAACAATTACTGGCAACAACCGTGCTGGCGACTTGCAATGCACCATTCATGTTTTTGGGGTTACCTAAGCTATACGATGCCAGTTTAGTCGATCTATTTTCATTGAAGCCATCTAATCGTAGACATGCTATCGTTGAGTACGTCTACGGCGCCCTATCAAAAACAGACATGATTTCAACAGAATGTAACGCGATGACATATTCGTTGATCAACATGAACATGTTAACACACTTGAATGTTCGTCACTTATCTCTGGACGAAGATCTGACGATCTACATCGCAGGGTTGCGCGATTACATCATCCCTTACATTGATGAGCAGTTACTTGGGATACGTGAAATTACCAAAATGATTGACAAATCACCAATCAAGATAACAGACATTGCAGATGAAGATCTGATTCTTCAGCTGTTTAGACGTGAAGTTGGGTCTTTATTAGAGTGGGATAACAAAGATTTCACGGAACAGTATTCACGATGCTTCGTTGATATCGTCAATAAGTACGAACTCGAGGCCTTTGGCAACTCGTCTTTCAAACACTTGCTTGATCACTACGTCAACAAGATCAAAGCAACCGTTACGATCAAACACCATGCACATGAAAACGTGATACTAGCGAAACTCGCATCTTGGTATAACATCACCCCAATCAAAGATATCTCAAAACAATTACCGACAACCTCGCAAACAACCTCACACATCATCAAATTACTGAGATTGCAAAACAACACGACACTATTGCGTCACACGCATGGTTGTTCATCGTTGATGAACCATACGAACGATTGTCACTTGACGTTAAAACTGTAATCGAGTTGATTGAATCGATCGTTCTATTCCAGCCATCGTTACTAACGGCAACTCTACCGTTGAAGTGGTGGTTTAATGACAACCACTACATCGATTTCGTCATTGGAATGTCAGATGACGAAATTCGTGATCTATTTCGTTATCGCACCAACAAAAACCCACATAAACTGATATTGCTCGCAAAAGCACTATCCAACAACTTCTCTGACTAACCAAATTAACAACAGGAGAGGGGGGGGCCCACAATGCTAACCGACTACCAACGCTCCCTCATTACTCCCGAACAAGAAAGTTTGTTCACTCATTACGTCAGTAAGGGGTTCCGAAAGTTCAAGGCGGCGACTCGCGCTCGTATCCCAAAGAACACCGCATCCCTGTTGTCATTGCCGTTTAACCCTAATTTTAAAGTGTTATCACAAAAAGAGGAGATCGCAAATGCATATGCCGAACGAAAATTATCCTGTTGCTTCCGCCGTTCAGCAGGATATGTTGCATATAATTTAGGCGCAAACCTCGCAGTATCATCCCTATACGAGAATAACACGTTAGTCGCACGCACCATCATCATCGGTAACGCATACCACCAACAAATGGAAAATTGCCTCAAAATCCACGGCTTTACGCATAAACAAATCCCTATACACTACTACCCAATATCAAACCACAACATCGATTGTTTATGTGGAAGAATAATGTTTCCTACGCCAATTAGCAAATAATACTCAGGACGTCGGATCTTTCTATGTCAACGGAATCGAGTTCGTGTTGGCTCACGATGGCTCTTGCCCACCCCATGCGGTGGAAATCAAACAATTGATAGGCTATAACGCATATCCTGCTACCTTTGACTTCTTCATAGATAACGAAAAACCATTCGACTTTACATACGAAAACCACCAAAATCCTAACTCCCCCCACTGGTTGTTTTATGTGCATGAGCTGCGCGACGATCAACCACAACCAAAATCCCAACCCACGAGCCACGGAGCTTATTATGATCGCATGGCTTGCACTTGCCACACGAAAACCAAAAACTCCCCACAAACCCACAAGTTCGGGATATTCCACCGAAAACACCCCACACCCAAGAAGTCGATGTGGATGTCGATACCCCTTATTATCCTCCATCTTATAGCAGCAAACACAATAGCGGCTCACATGGCTATCACGATAGCGGAAGTGGCGGTTCATACGGAAGCGGCTTATGCGGAGGAAGTAGTAGCTCATCCAGTAGCAACGATAGCGGATGTCAGTATTGTGCACGTTAAGAGGCCACTTCTGGCCTCTTCTGGCCTCTTGTTGTTTGGGAGGAGATCGCGGATAATCGAAAAGTGAACACGAGTTTTAAAAATAAAACAAAAAACACCCCAAGAAAAACGAAGAAAACTCGCGTTTGAAAATAAATCCCTTCTCCCAGGGGGAGCGAAATGCGGAAAACACGAGAAAACAACGCGTAAAAACCAGAAATCAACGAGTTAGACGAATGCGAGAAGAACGCGAGTTCGCGGATTTGCTTCTCCCAGGGGGAGCGAAATGCGGTGAATATGAGAAACCAACGCACGAGAACCAGAAATCAAGGAGTTAGATGAATACGAGAAGAACACGAGTGATTGGATTTGCTTCTCCCAGGGGGAGCGAAATGCGGTGAATATGAGTAGAACGCGTCGATTTGACCTAACTCCTTGATTCTTGGTTGTACGCGCATCTCGTCTGCACTGCACTACTTTTGGAATTTGCTTCTCCCAGGGGGAGTGAAACACGGCGGTTGGACGCGAGTGACGTAACTCCTTGATATTCCGTTGGAGCTGTGGAAATGAGAAGTGCACTACTTTTGAGGATTTGCTTCTCCCAGGGGGAGCGAAATGCGGCGAATGGAAGTAGAACACACCAAAAACACGTAACTCCTTGATTCTTGGTTGTACACGGATTGCCACACATGTGCACTACTTTTGGAATTTGCTTCTGCCAGGGGGAGTGAAACACGGCAATTGGAAATAGAACACGCACGAGAACCAGAAATCAAGGAGTTAGGTGAATACACGTAGAACGCGTGTTGTTGGATTTGCTTCTGCCAGGGGGAGTGAAACACGGCGAATATGAGAAAACGACACACGGACGTCATAACTCCTTGATATTCCGTTGGAGCTATGGAAATGAGAAGTGCACTACTCTTGATTATTTGCTTCTCCCAGGGGGAGTGAAACACGGCAATTGGAAGTAGAACACGTGTGTCCACACTAACTCCTTGATTCTTGGTTGTCCACAATACTTTGCTCCATTGCACTACTATTGGAAGTTGCTTCCTCCAGGGGGAGCGAAATGCGGTAACACATCTAAATTAACTAACAATGATACTGATCTTTTAAAACTCTTAAAAGTAAAATAAAATAATCGAGTTGATAAAAAATTGTTTTTATCAAATGATGTTAACGGAAGTGGAGTGGCACAATGTCAGAAGTAATCAGTGATGATTTGCATGAGCAGTTTGATAAGGTAATGGATTATCTTGATGGTCATGGTCGACAGATGGTTGAGTCTATTGTCACGCGAGTGATCAACTTTAAGCGGCGGTTAGAGAACGAGGTTGGACGGGATCCTCGTTTCGGGGGTGTTCATTTGATTGAGACTCACTCGACGAATGGGATTTTGCGTGATTGGGATCGTGATGACGACATGTTATCTGATGTTGTTGGGATTAGCATTTTCAAAGAAGGATGTGAGCGAACGGGTGTATTGATTGAGCGATTGCCGTCGGTGATGTTGACGTATGTGCGTGCTGCATGTGTTGATGTGATTGGGAAGGTTGTTGCGACGATCCGGATTTTAGCAAATCCAGCAAATGTTGTGATGTGTTAATTGGTTCTGGTGAGCTGTTCGAGCTCACCATTTTTCTGGAGAGAAGAGATGGAACGGATGATTTTTGATCGTATGACATTTGACCGTTCGGGTTATCGTCAAGTTGGGGTGATGCACAACGCGCCAGCTGAGTGGGCAGGTGATCGTGAAGAAGGAGAGCGTCAATTTAAGGAATGGTTTGCTGACATTGACATTGGTGTTCATTTTAAGTTTCTTGAAGTAGTGCCGCGTGGTGATCAACATGACTTGTTTATTGGTGTTGAGGATACATCGATTCCGAGTATTGCGGTAAAGCGATTGGTTCTTGGGGTTCGTTGGTTTGAGGATGTATTATTGAACAATCCTCGGTTATACGGTCAATTGACTAAAGAGTTATATGATGCATATTGGATTTGGGACAAGGAAGGACGTGACTACCATGAATTCGCGATGCGAAACACCGAGTTTGAATGACGCACCTCCTAGATGGTGGGAAGTTGGAGCCGCAATTGTTGGGTTCGTGATGTTAGGGATTATATTTGGAATATTGACAAGTGGAGTGTTTTGGTTATTTGGGGTATCTGATGTGTGGATTTTTCATATATCGACGGTGATTTGGATTGTGGTGATTTGGATACGTTGCATGTTTTTATGAAAAGAGGCTCACGTGAGCCTCTTTTTGATTGAACCAATAAAAATCTTGTTGTCTAAAAAACAAAAATGAATGATTATATCTTTCATAGAGAGACGAAAAAGTTTCTCATCATGTCGTATTGATTTGGAGTATGAGCTATGAAAGCAAACATTCACCGCCACTTTGTCGCTTCGCCGGTGGTTATGATGAAAGATCAAGAGTTGACGATCACTGAGGTGGTTGGCAAATTCGCAATGCACGGTGGTGAACAACTGCCGTATGTTCAGTTGATTGACAGTGCAGGTGCTGTGGTTGGTGAGCCGATGACGGTTCGTCAGTTCAAGCAACGGATTGGCAAAGACTACATTGATCCAAACGCAGTAGTTGCTGAGCGTGTGTCGCGTGACACGAAGAAGTCGCGTGCGATGCAGATTTACGCAGAAGGCGTTCTTGCGAACAAATCGCGTAAGCAGATTCTGCAAGAGATGGAAGCTGAGTGTAATCTCAACCCGACGAGTGCAGGTGCAAGCTACTTCCAGTCTTTCAAGAGTGGTGCTTGGAAAGCGGATGCGGATGGTGTGATCGCGAGTCTGCAACAGCCAGTTGTGTAATATGTAGCAGTAAAAAGCCGCAGTTGTTTGCGGCTTTTTCTTTATGTGAGAGGTGGTTATGGGTATCAGCGTTGCGAAAGGTGATCGTTTTGATCTTGGCGAGAACGCAAATGGTTTTGAATTCCATGCGATTGGTGCAGGATACAACTTGGATCTTGGTGCATTCATCCGAGGTTACATTTAACCAACGCCAGGTGTTACTTCGAGTAGCACCACTTCGAGGATCAAAGAGATGATGAACATTGAAGTACTGTTTGTGCCATACCCAGTGAAAAACGCACAAGGTGAGTATGAGGTTGTGGTATCAGACGCCATGGTTTTGATCCACTTTATATCACCAACGGTATTAGTAATGCCGGAGAAGTTGGTCAAAGAGACATTTAGTCGACCGCTCGAGGTGGATTACAGTCGGGTTGTTGGGTTGTTGAGTGGATTAGACGAGCATGGGATTCCGTACAAGGTCGAGGATGATGTGGTATACTTCGACGCATATCCAGTTCCTGACTGCTTTGGATTGAACGGGCATTGTCCATCATACTTTTTCAAAAACGAAGACCAGATTCAACGTGCATATAAAGGCATTATTTTCAACCGATAGTGCCTGTAGATAAACAAAATTTGATTTGTTATAATAACTCCATCAATGATGGGGTTTTTTATTATGTTTCAATTCAATGCGTTTGTGTTCGGCAATTCGAACGGTGGGAGTGTGGATCCGTTCACACCCGTGAATCGTTCAAAAGTGATCCGTGAGTGTCAAGTGGCGATTACGGATGCGTCGAAGTTAATCACCACTGTATGTGGTGAAGGGACCACCACTGTATGTGGTGAAGGGACCGTGGAGTGTCAACCCGCACGCATTGACTGTAATGGCAACGATCATGTGTTGACCACGGATGTATTGCCGATGTTGTGTAAAAACAATGTTAATGTTTGGTTCCGAAAAGGTCGTGATTCCTATCAAGTAAAGTATAGCAACGCAGATGATTTGGTGTCGCAATTTAAACAAAACAAACCAGACACGATTGGTTTCTATGTATACTACGTTGGTGGTGCGATCCAACTTGATGCAATGCACACGTTAGACGAGCAACATGGTGGGATATTTGTGTTTCATGAAAGTGATTTGATTGATATTGTAACGCGATTGCGTGAGCATCTAAATAAGGAGAAGCCAACGACCTGAAGGGTTTAACATGCAATTAGAAGTTCACAGTGAAGAGCTGCCAGAAGAGATTCTGGCAGTTTTTGTTGATGAGATTAAGCAACACATTAGCACAATGCGTGGTGATGACTTCAGTGATAGTATTCGATTAGAAGAACATTTCACTGGTCATGAATTTGGGCAGATCGTGCGATATGATGCTGCAGTTACCGTAGGTGGGAAGATTGAGAAAGGAGTTGAGCGGTTGTGGGATTCTGTGTTTCGGCCGTACATTGATGAGCTCACAGGTGAGATGACAACTCCTAAGAACGCAACTGATTCTCCGCTGTTGTTGATATGTAAGTCAGGAAAAGCGGTGAGGATCCGTGTCACTCCTGGTAGTTTATACTCCGTAATTGGAATCAGCTACATCCGGTGAAATTTGCGGTCTACGTATAGAATTCGTTTAAATCGATTTTTTAAAAAACTTGTGTTTTGATACATTTGAGTTTTAAAATCGATTTAAACACATTTAAACAAGTAATTGAAACGACGAAAATCATTTTAAAAAAACATGTTGATTTGTGAAATCGAAATCATTTATATTATTTTTATCAAGTAGTTAAACACTATTTGATTGCTTTGGTTGAGCATAGCCACCCCCATACAGCTTTGTGGTCAGGCAGTTGTGGGGGTGGTTTTAAACCAACGAGACAGCCCTTTAACGCCTCTAAGTTTGTGTATTTCTCCAGGTACATTAGCTTACGAGGCGTTCTTTTTTTATTGGAGTTCACAAAATGAGTACACCTGATTCATTGGAGTTCACAAAATGAGTACACCTGAAGATAAAGCACTGGAATTGATCCGTGGTTGGACAACGTAGATCCTAAAGAATTCATGCGCGAGTTCAATTCGTTATTGCACTTCATCACCAACGATCGGTGAGTGGTTAGATGCGTGTGTTGCGGATGATGAAGGTGGATGATGAAGCTGTAATGACGAATCATGATGAATAAGGTTGAACTGGAAATGAAAAGCCGTGGCGTTGGGGTATCCGCAGTTCTCCAATGTTACGGCTTTTTTATTGGCACAACTGAACAACAGCACCACTTGAATAACAAAATATAATGTGTTATAATATTGTTATTGATGAATTGGGTGTACTAGTAAACACCAGACGTGTATACCCTCAATGGTTGTTGTGAGATCTTCCCATGTTGATTGTGCCCACCCCGCGGAAGAACAGCGCGAAGGTAATTGAAGATATGCATGCGTCTCTCATGCCTGAATTCGATGAGAACTCGTATGTTCCTTTGGTGTTCAACGATGCGCCGGGATTGGTGCTATCGTGGTCGTTTGGTTTGTCGCAATGCGACGTCGAAGAAGAGATTGTCGATCGATATCAATGGAAGCATGAGTTTCCAGGGATTGCAGATCGTCTACTGAAACGACCACGTAAAGCTGGTATTGTGTACGGTAGTGGTTCCAACATCTCGATCCACGCATATGGGATGTGTGACAACTCAGAACAGATTATGAATATTGTTGGAAAGGTGTTACAACATGATCCACGTAAGTGGGTTGTTGCGGTGCATCCGGTGTTTCGTGAACATGAGCCTGAACGTGATGGTTTCCGATTCGAGAAGTGGGGGCCGTACGTTGGGACGAGAAAGCTGACTCACGACTATCTGTATGATTGTACGGACATTGAGTACATCTGCGTATGGCACATCTATCAGATCATCTGATCTGTGAGATTACTAGTAAACATGAAACGGAGTTATACCATGCGGTTGTTATTAAGTCTTCTGTTACTCAGTGGTGCTGTTTTTCAAGGAAATGCGGCAACGATTGGGCAAACCCGACAGCATCGACCAACCACACCAGAGTACACTGGTCGGTATATCATGGTGACTACGTATGTCAATCAGCGTGATCAAGTGGGGGTATCCGTGATTGAAACTACTGAGTTTGATACCGCGAAGGCATGCTTGGACTTTATTCCGAAGATGCGGAAATACATTACCTATCCATACATTGAAGATGTTGCGATCGGATGTGAGGAAAAAGGTGAGTGACTTCTCATTGGTGATGACTTGGGCTGTCGCGTTGATTGCATATATTATGTGGATCATTTACGTTGACAAACCACGCAGCAGCTCGCTTGTGGATCAACGTCACGAGTATGATCTTGTTGGTGGTGTTGTCGGTCGTAACGGTGTGGTTGTACACGGTAGTTTTCTCGATTGAGATTTGTTGAGGGTGATTATGGACTTTGGTGCAGTGAACGCGATTGCGTTCAAGATCCTGCCATGGGCAGTTGGTTTCTTGGTCGTATTACTGGCGTTGTGGGTTTGGTTTGTTAGGCTTGTAGCGAACATCAAGGTTCCTAAACTCGCAGTCGTCTGCATGTTACTCGTCACATTGCTATTTGCATGTGCGAATACGTGGTTGTTTTCGGTTATGATTTACTTGATTCGAGGTTGACATGGAACACATGTTTTGGGTGCTGTTCTTGTACGTCGTCGCATGTGTGGTGCTGATTAATCAAACAGATGATCGGTTAGTTACTGTTGCGGGATTGTTTTGTGTGACAGCAGCTTTTGGGTTCTTTGGGTTCTTGTATGCACGGTCGGAGGGGTTGCTGTGAAGAAGTACGTATACATCGATGATCAGCGAATGTTGCCTGACAAACCAGAATACGACATGATCTTGATCCGGTCATTGCCTGAGTTCCGGGACTTCTGTGACAATAACTCCGCAGAACTCCATGAAATGGTATTCGACTTCGATTATTACCTATCCTATCGTGCTGGTGGGCCGACTGGTGAAGATTGCATTGGCGTGCTCCGGTATTCTATGGAGACAAAAATCAAACCAGAGTGCCACTTCCACTCATCGGACGAATACTGCAACAACCTGATGCGAGCACTTGTCGATAAGTTGTTTAATTGAGGCACTTCATGTGCCTCTTTTTAACTGTTACTTGAAATAACATAATTAATGTGTTATAGTTGTTTTATTAAAATGTTTTTGTAAAGGATTGAAACATGCGCACATATGTTCGGGTCCGCAATCGCCAAGCACCACATGCCACGTTAGCTCGTCGCTTAGCGATGGCCTATTTTAAACTCAACATGACGCGTGACGATCTAGCGAAACGAATCAACGTGCCGCCAGAGGTGTACGCGCGACACGAAGGTTGCAGTAATACCGAAAAGGATGTTGGGTATTTCAATGCACGGTTTAGTCTTGTGGCTGATCTGTTTAATGCAGAAGAGGCTGCACACTTGAGACGCCTGCAGTTCATCAATGATGATGTTGTTCGCTTCGGTGATCAATTGATGCTCGAGCGTAAGCGGCTGGGGTTGTCGCAGCGTGAAATGACGGATAAACTCAAAATGCAGCGCTCCGCAGTCAGCGCTTATGAGCGATATGATCGATTGCCAACGAAAGCAATCATGAGCAAAATGATCTCCACGTTTAACTTGTCACATGAAATGATTCAGTTGATCAAACACCTTGAGGGATTGCCATCTCAGAACATCGGCAATGTTGGTCTGTGGATGCAGTGTCATCGACTCGAGAAGAACATGTCTTTGCAGCATGTTGCGCGACTGCTTGGTGTTGAAGCACCGCATTTATCACGTATTGAGACGAACAATCGAGTGTTAACGTTGCGGTTTGTGGCGAACATGTTAGCAACTGGTTATATTGATGACGAGTCGATGGTTGATTTGATGACCACGATTGCATCTGCACCAGAATATCAACTTCACGGTGAGAGTTATGAACATGCTGCATGAGCGGATGCATGAGCGGATGCATGAGCGGATGCATGAGCGGATGCATGAGCGGATGCAATCTTAGCGTCGTTGACTGAAACCATGACTCAACATGGTTTGACGGACGATATTCCTAAGCGATCGTCCGTCGTTTTCCAAGATCCAGATGAAGGCATATATCCGAACACGAAAAAAGAAGGGGTGTTCTTTTTATGGTCTGCACACTCACTTATTCGACCAATCGGAATTGGTGTTCGGCGCGGGCGCGATGTTGTCGCTATATGGGTTGAACCCGTAGGCGGTGATGTTAACGTCGAATTGTTGGTTGGTCGTGGATGTGATGTCACGTCAATGTTTTCCGAGATTGGAGTTAAGTTCAAACAACTATCACACCATGTTGCGGAAGTAGTTGTTGATGACATTAAAGTTGTTGTTGAATTTGACGAAACACGTCATCTAACTAAGGACCAGATTCGTGAACTTCAAACGGATGTTTCATTTGAATGCGCGGTAATTGAATTTGAGTGGTATGGTAGCTTGATTCATACTGTAACGGATCCGTCTATTGACTCAACGTGGGATCAACGCGTTGTGGCGGATGTTAAGCATGCAATTCAATTGGCTAAACAAATTAAAGAGCTTAGTGAAGCACTAAACCAGCTACGGGTCGGTGTATACGCACAAAAGGAACGTGCAATAGCTAATCTTATTGAACATCGTGAAGAGGAGTCATGTGATGCCAAAATATAATCAAGTTACTGTATACCCGTTTGAAGATCGGTATGACCTTGAAGCGGTTCAGCAAATCAACGAACTACGCCAACGTGAGTATCGTATTCGAGCCGAAGTGGAGCTACTCCGCAACAAATGTGCAACACATTACAATGCTGCAATTGAGAGTCTATATCAAAAATCTTGATGTCCTAACCTATTGTTGCCTGTATAGATTTGTTTTGACTTATATTAAAATGATTGTGTTAAAGAAATTGTTTCTTTAATATGTCATTTGATGAGGACCAGAGCGATGACCACACAAGCACAAGGCAAAGCAGTTAGCACACGAGAGTTGTTGGCTACTCGGATTGGAAAGCAAGCGCTCAAGGTAGATCCAACTGACGGGCAGTATGTTCGTTGGATCTTGCGTGAGTCGAAGGCTGCACGTGTACGGATTAAAGAAGATGGAGGCCGGATTACGGCGAGCCTGATTTGGTTCAATGCCAACAAGCAAAAGTTGCCAACGGAACAGCGCGACATCAACAAGCTAACAATACATGAGCTGGAGGCGTTAGTTGACGTAGGTCGCAACGTGCACGTAGATGACGATGCGGTTGACATTGAAGGAACTGAGTTGTTGTTCAATAGTGTAGACTTGAAGGTATATCAAGTCAAGACTGTTGAAGGTGCCGTTAAAGTGGCGCGTGGCACGAGATGGTGCACTTCTGATAAAGGAGTTGCTGCCCGATACTTGAAGCGTGGGTTGTTGTACATTCGTCACGCGCAACATGGCAAGTTTCAGATGACGTTCGGTGGTTACTGTGCGAATGGCAAAGATCGGACTGTTGACATTGGCCGATTAGCGAAAGATGTCATTGGTATTCGGCCAGTGCTAGGTGATAAATTATATGAGCTAGCAAAAGAACATTCGACGGAAGTCAAGTATGTTCGGTTGGCGTTGTTGTGTGGTTGTCAGACAACAGATCAGGTAGTAACGAACTTAGTGTTGACGTTCAAGGACAAACAGTATCTTGGGCTTGTTTCTCCTAAAGAAGTTGCACCGACAAGCATGAATGGACATGCGGTGTTTCAGTACGTAGCCAACAACAGAACTGCACGGTCTGAAGATCTGTTAGGCGATGTAACTGACGTTGAGTTGGATACGATTGCAATTCAATGTGTCAACATGAGCATGAAGAAGAATCACCGGATTGTGGACAAAGTGATTGCGACCAGCGGTGTGTACAAAGAGCGACTGGCCAAGCAAATTCAGCGTTGGTTCTTGAGTACTATAGTATGTGAGTTGCATGCCGCTAACCCATTGTTGGGTGATCCTTGGGTGGGCATGTTTAGCGATCGGCTGCCAACAGAGGTAGGTAACGTATTGTGTAATGCCGGGATTGATGTTGAACGGTTCTTCGAATTGTGGAATGCAGGTCATTGGAACGAACAAGATCGTGCCAAGTTCAGACAAACAATTCAGAATTTGGATTACGATGATTTGTCTAAAGCAGATGTCGTTGTGGTGGCTACAATCGCCGCGAAGATAATTAAAGGGCGGACGTTTTTCCTTGACTTGCAAAGCAACGAGGTGCCACAGATCATTCGTCTGTTGAGTGTGATCTATTGGATGCATCCGATTCTGAATGTTATACATGAGGCGTTGGTTGAGTTTGATCGTCGTAAAGATGAGTTTTCGGTAGCGTTCTTCACGTGGGTGTGTCAGACGGTACTGATGTACTTGGATGTTAAAGATGGGGCAGTTCAGTGCTTATATGTATATGGTGGGCTGGTTACATGTGGAAGAGTAGAGCGATATGAGATTCCAGCTACAGACAGTGACATGGTGGCACTACGGTCAGGTCTCGGATGGGATCGCGAACGTGCGTTCGAGAAGAACGTGGTCAGTCAGGTGTTGCAACGCCGAGTGTATGAGACAGGAAACATCCCAAGTTCTGCAACTGAATCAGATCTCGAGCGATTGAAAGCTAAGTTACGCCACATATTCAGTAACAAAACAGTGGAGCAGTTGGAATACTTAATCTTGTATAAGATTGTCGATCCTGTTGGTTTTGATGAATGGGCGGTTAGTGAGAACATGCCGTCACTAATTAAGGACCGTGTAATGTTGGACGTGATCGTATCAGACGTTCAGGATGTTAATGTGTTGTGGCGGAGGATTACTGACATAGAACATTCGGATCAATATGCAAGAAATTACTTCTTTAAACATGTTGCGAGTGGGTTGGTGATTAAGCATTACAAGGACCTGATCTCCGGCAATGTCGAAGGGGTGTTTGATCAACTGTATCAAGTTGAAGAGTGTGATGTGTCAAGACAATATGTTAGTTTGCAAATGACTGGATACAAGCTGGCTCGTGAGCACTTGAGTAAACTACTTGTGCATTTGGTGAACAAATATCCGACACGTGGTGATGTTACTGCTTGGATTGTTCGGACAATGTCATAATATGATAAGCCCGTGGGATGCTATCCTACGGGCTTATTCTCCTTCAAAACAAAAACATCCACAATGTGCATTGCCTGTATAGAAATATTTGTTTTTATGTTATAATAATTTCGTTAAAGTGATTGTTCTTTAATCATTTCACTACTGAGGACTGATGCAATGACCACACGCGACGTTAATGAAGCCAACGGCACTGAAGCAACAGAAGGCGAATATTGGAGAGACAACTACGAAACGATGTTGATTCTCGAAGGGTACACATCTGATCTCAGCAATCCAAGTGCAGTTGTGCTGGCGATGATGAATGAAGATGAGCACTATGATATCAATCAGTGGGATGATGGTACTGTTGAACGTTTATCATTTATGCGCGACGAGTGGTATCTCCAGCTTGAAGTATTAGGTACCAACGTTCGCGTACAACTCGAAATTGACCCAAATTCGAAACTCAGTGTTGTTGAAATTTTGGCACATCATAACATTCAAGTGCATCACCTCGGACCGACACTCGGTCGTTGGAATGTTGGTGAAGTTGAGTTCATGGTTTGGTACCACGACACTCCATGGGAAGATCCTAATTACCAAGTGACTACCAACCAAGAGCTGATTGATAACATCACTCCGAAAGACGCTGCTACGATCATTTTATTTGATGGTGCGATCCTACGTGCCGTATTTGAGTGCTTGGGTGAAACGTATATGCCAAGCAATGATCAATTCCTTCAACAACTTGGGTTGGAATCGCGTCGTGCACTGGTTGGTCTGACTCAAGATCAATTGTCCGTGTTCAATGAGCACGTGAACAAGATTACTGGGTTGCAGCGTCAGTTGGTTGATGCCGCCGCTGATCTCACTGGCTGGTTGAGTTCCATCGAATGAACAACTGGGACAAGTGGTATCCGCGCAAGGGGCCATTTAACTGGTGGCCGTTGATTGTGTGGCTCGTGGTATGTTTGTTGGTGATGTTGTTCAGTTAGTGTTGAGTTGTGCATCATAAATACGTAACACTTTTCGAGAGTATTGACCAATGCACGACTTATATGAGCAACAAATGACGCCAGGCACCGTGCTTGCGTCATTGAAAGACCGTGAATTACCACAATATGCACGGATTTTTGCACGTGCAAAACAGGCAGAAAAAGGGTATTATGATAATATCATTTACTCGACAGATGACGAGCAGCAATTGTACCGCATTGCAGGACCGCTGGTTAATTACATGGTGGTCATGTTTAAGCGTATTATCGCAGCGCGTTGGGAAACGCTACCAGATAGTTACAGTTGGGATAGTGTCCACTTGATTTTATCTCAACTCGACCAAGACGCAGGTGCTGAATTTGCACACATGATGAAGGTAATTCTGTCGAACGGTCGGAGGCGTGACCTGAGTATCAACGTGTTATGTGAGTTGTTGGACACATTTGAATTTGGCAGAAAACAGCCAACTTTGAAACGCATGACCCAACTGGCACTGGCTTGGTGGGTTCTGTGTCCGTCCAATAAATCCAACATGAAAGAAATGATCCAACGGTTACCATACAAATACGTTCGACGGATGCACTCGCTCCTTGGAATGTTTGAGCGCGTGGATGACGCTAAAGAATTGCTGAACATGTGTATTGAGGTGGGTGAGTCGCAATCAACTCACCAATCTCAGACTGAACATCCGACGAAGTCTACACTCCGTTTCAATTTATCATAATGTCACAAAAAATCCTAAACAGTTTGCACCTGTTTAGTTTTTTATTTTAATAACATATAATAATTATATCAAGTGAGATGTTTTTTGGAGATATTGAAATGACCACCCCAACGATCACCATTCCTTCTTCGTACTTTGAAGTGCTCCAACAAAAGTTGATTCGACTGAATTTGGATCTCACCACAATTGACGTGAAGTGTCAAGCTGGTGCAAAGCACAACGTGACTCGGTACACTTCTGCTTGGGATCACCTCGCATATCCAGGTACATGCAAGCATCAACTCCTGCTCGAGATTGGCGGTGTATATCATGCGGTGTTCGTTGCGTATGACGATATCGCAATTCCAGTGGTATTGCGTCATGTGCTGCAAATATCACAAGTCATGGCATTGGTAACACGACACATGGTCGACACGTCAGATGTTGATGTGATCCCTGAAGATATCCAGCTTGCAATTGGGGATGTATACATGGCTGGTTATAGACCTATTGCAGTTAACACCGAGACGATGGAACTTGTATTGCAAGATGGACGTGATCACGCAGTTCGCATTATTACGGACATGGACATTTACGATGAACGTTTAAACAAATATGTTTAAAATGTTGATTTGTAAACACAACACACTATATAATAACTTCATTGATTTGATGACACCATTGAGTCAATGATGTGTAGCGCGGTAGTTCAATTGGTAGAACGCTGGTCTCCAAAACCAGATGTTGGGGTTTCGAATACCTCCCGTGCTGCTTAAGATGCCAACGTTCGTCAAAACTACAATGTCAAACCTGTCACATTTTTTGTTCCCAAATAACACAATCGCCCATTCGAGTTGGACTTGTTTTAAAATCAAACAATAACAGATATAATTTATTTAATGAGATTGATTTTTTTCTGGAGCGAATCATGATTGCAGTGTTGATTGAGAATGATGTTGTGGTAACACCGATTGCTCAGTTTGAGGACATCCCCGACATTGGTGCAATCGAGCGTGAGATGCCATATGATGCAGTTCCAGATCAGGTCCTAGCACGCACATTCGAAGTGGCAGAGAAAGGTGGCACTTTTTTCCAGATCATGGCACCAGCTGGTAACAGCATGTACATCTACGTGCTCGATGCAGTTGTGTACTACATGTTCATCTCATCGATCAAAGGTGATTAACGGATGTTGTTGATTGACGGAAGGAGTCCAATCAACAAGGTTGGACTCGAGCGCTTGCGGGAACAAATCAAAGATGGTGCTGCAATCGAATTGCACGACAACACCATCCACGTGATTGGTACCACGCACACGCAATATTCAATCCACTTAGATGGTTGGTTGCGTACAACGGATAATGGTCGGATGTACATCGACGAGCTATATGAGATGTTGTGCATGTCAGCAGGGATGGGTGGGTTTGAAATCACATACAATCACTCGGTGTTATCGATTACCTTCCCAATGGGGATTGAGGTAGAAGTGCAATGAAGTTGTTAATCGCATTGTTGGTTGGTTGTGTGCTTTGGTACATCGTTTCGTGGTTGGCGCTCAACGCACTCCGTCCGCCAGCTGCAACGATTGTGGATGTGGTTCGGCAATCACAACGTGTCCGTAAGCACGCATTGTTTTTAACAATAGTATTTGCAGTTGGGTTCTTGCTGACTACGGGAGCAATGTCATGGCTCGATTGAACTTATCAGGTCGTTGGAGACGGCGGTTGTTTCGATACCTCCTTCGGCACGACGAAACCAACCCATGCATCGGTGAAGGTGCTCAGTTCCAATACCTAATAGAGAAGGCCGAAGAGTGGTTGATGCATCGGGAGTTATCCAAACTCGATTCACATAGCATCGTGATGGCGTATCTCGAGTATGGTCGGGATGAAATACTCAACTAAGGAGGCATCAGCCTCCTTTTTTTATTGTGGACGCGTGTATTTTTCGTTTATTTTAATTTGTATATGATTACACTCTATAATCAAAAAATAAACGTATTTAAACACATTCTAAATTTTATGTTTGATGAGAAATAAAAAATAAAAAATCCATTTGACGAACCCAATAACAAAATAGTATTATTGTTTTATCGAAAGAACAAACAAATGTTGTTTCGATACAAACTTTCTTGTTCATTTATGGAGACCACCCATGAACACACAAACCACCAAAGCCACCATCACTCTGCCAGCGAACATGGCCGTTCATCCGTACTACCAGAATGTGATGTTCAAAGATATCGATGGCAATCCACTGATGGCCGTTCGTCGTGATGGTTTCGCGATGCATGAAGGTGACCAATGGGCACTGATCAACTTGATCGACAAAGATGGCAAATTGGTCCTTGAGAAAGACATGACGATGCGTCACTTCAAACTTGGCCTCAACAAGTCGACCTACTTCACGATGGACCATACACCAAAGGCCAAAGGTGGTACTGATACTACGACCAAGGTGTGGAAGTGTGCGATCATCATCGCAGAGGTGAAAGCCCAGGGTGGCTCACGTAAACAGGCAATTGACCGCATGGTGGCCGAGCTTGGCATGAATGCCCAAGGTGGCGCCAGCACGTACTACTACAACTTGACGGGTGCAGGTGGTTGCTGGAATGGGACCTACGAGAAAGCTGTCCTCGAAGTCACCAGCCGTACGTCGATCTCACAAGAGATCAAAGAAGAAGTTAAGGCTGAACGCAAGTCACGTGCCAAGACCACTCAGGCTGACTGATTGATCAAGAAAGAGACCACGATCACGTGGTCTCTTTCTTTGTGGTTAAAAAACCTATTTGTCTAACCTAACGAAATTGGTTTATAATGAATCAATTTGTTACGGAGATATTGATCATGCCTTTTACGCCAACGAAAGAGCAACTAGAAGGAACGAAAGAGCAACTAGAAGGACTGGTTGTTGGGTGGAACCTGATTCACAAGCATTGGTCAAACACAGATCAGGATTATGATCAGCAATACCAACATGACTACCCACCATTAACGGTTGATGAGATTGTGTCGAACGAAGAGTTGTATAAGTATGTGTCCGACGAAGAGTGGTTCCATCTTGCAACTGAGTACTCATACGATGAACTCGTCCTTGGTGACTACTGGGAGTTGATTGACAACTACAGAACCACCCGACCAACCAAATAATAAACCTGTTGATAACAATATTGTTTTTTGATATAATATTGTTATCAAGTGTGGTTCTGGAGAGCCAAAATGACTGTGACACCCGAAATGATTCTCGCTACCAAAAGTGCTAACGCGGCTATCCGAGCGCTAGCACAACGTATCGTCGACACCCCAAGTGGGATCGACGTGAGTGCAGGTACTGACGTAAAGGCGCTGGTGGAGCTGTATCACGTGATTCAATCGCGGCAACACATCACGACACCAAAGCCGTATGATTGGACCTCCTTGCTTGCTACCATTGTGCAGCGTAATGATAATGTCCAACCGATGACGCTTGAGCAATACCTCCAGTTCGGTGGTAAGTGCACTATTCCAGCCAACGTTGGCACGATTGCCAAACATGTTCGTTATTTGCCGAACGAGGGGACCTGGGTAGGCTATGACGAAGCAGGTCTCGAGCAATGTCGCCATGAAGAGCTGTACCACGTGCTGGTTGGTTTGGCTGTATATGAAGCAACCTGCTTGAGTGCACGTGCACCTGACCTTGAGCAGAAGATGCGCGGTGCGTTGTTGACGATGGGTACCACGTTGTTGGCTGCAGGCAACTAGTCGATGTTGATTCACATCGATGATGTTAACGTTGGTGATGTCGTGAGGTGCCAGGATGGGCACCTCAGGACTGTTTGTCGTAAGGACTTAAAGAGTGGTTTCATGGGAACCACTTTGTTCGGTGACTCATATCAACTCGGAACCAAACCCGTAGAGATTGTTGGAGTGCGCAAATGAGTGTATTTTGTATTTGGTGTCGATCGGACGATATTGTTTCGTCATTCGACGAAGCAGCACACACTGCAACATATCATTGCAACCACTGCAATGCGGATGGGACACATCTTGTGATTGAAGGTGTGGCGGTTCGTGTCAACCAACAGGTGTTTGCTTTGCCTCGACCAAATCGTCACTGTGATGTATATGAGCAACGCATCCGACAGATACCTGAATACGATGAGCTCTGCACGTTTGATGATGGTGTGATTGAAGGTTTCGTTCTCACAGATGGGACGTTTGTCGATCGCCAGACTGCAATGAAGCACGCCGTCGCAATTAAGCAAGTTGATCCAAAGGACGTACATCAACCAACACAATTATTCAGTGAGGATGTTTGGTAATGGCAATTGCAAAGTGTACCCATCGGAAAGCGAGCGGTGCAGTTTGTACAGGTCGTGTTGACACGGATGATACGTGGTACATAACAACCACGTATTACTCGAGTGCATTCCCAGCGCTTTGCTGGGTTTGTTGTTTTTACAGCGATGATGAGAGATCGGAAGAGCGTCGTGTAGGGAAAGAGTGTCTTCGCCTGTGTA